>Ga0209498_1000213_pt1 | contig 35091 bp, 31 predicted proteins | sample WalLakDeSediment_FD_184131 | JGI IMG/M metagenome (GOLD analysis project Ga0209498, IMG submission 184131) | Lake sediment microbial communities from Walker lake, Nevada to study Microbial Dark Matter (Phase II) - Walker Lake 11/02/13 Deep... | ecosystem: Environmental > Aquatic > Freshwater >...
GCCGGAGGAACAACGCTCGGCGGTTTCGGAATTAGCGAAACAGATGAAAATAAAGGACTGAACAGGGAAGAGATTATTCGTGCAGCAGAGAGTGGAAGGATAAAAGGGCTTCTTCTTTTCGGAGGCAGTTTTGCCGGGATCAAACCAGGTGGATTAGATTTTATGATGGTTTTATGCAGTGCTGAGACAGAGGTTCCAAGAAGGGCTGACTTTATTTTTCCGGCTCAACCGGTCATTTGTAAAAATGGTATGTTTACTAATTCGGCTGGTCAGACTCGTTTTAATGAGCCGGTTTTAACGCAAGCGCCCTCTTTAATGCAGGATTGGCGTTTCATTAATGACCTGGCCCGGGCTTTGGGTGCAAAATGGCATTATACTTCTTTGGAAGATATCCGGGAGGAGATGAAAGGCCTGATTTCCGCTTATTGAGAGGGCGGTTTAATGGGCAAAAAGATAAACCTATTATGCAAAATAACATTCAAATATTGAAGGTTTCAGAAATAAACCGCTATGTCAAAGGTTTGATCCAGGGCGATATTCGCCTGCGGAACCTCTGGGTGACAGGCGAGATTTCCAATTTCAAACACCACCGGTCAGGCCATATGTATTTTACCGTTAAGGACAACCTATCTTCTCTGCGCTGTGTTTACTTTCGTCGCGAAAATGCACGCTGTATTTTTCGGCCTCATGACGGTATGGAAGTTATTATACATGGCAATATATCAGTTTATGAGCCAGACGGTATTTATCAACTCTATGTGGCCGAGATGGAACCGGCCGGAATGGGTTCTCTTTTTCTTGCTTTTGAACAGCTTAAGAAAAAATTGGAACAGGAAGGCCTTTTCCGAATCGAGGCGAAAAAAAAATTGCCGAGTTTGCCCCGTAAAATTGGCCTTATAACTTCTCCGACCGGGGCAGCATTACAGGATATCCTGACGACTATCAAGAGCAGGTTGCCTTATATTCAGATTCTGGTTGTCGAAAGTCTGGTTCAGGGCGCGGGAGCAGCCGCTGATATTGTCAGGGCCCTTGAACTGCTCAACGGGCGAAATGATGTAGACCTGATCATCCTTGCCCGGGGTGGCGGATCGCTGGAGGATTTATGGCCTTTCAATGAAGAAATTGTCGCCCGGGCCATTTATCGATCACGTTTGCCGGTTATTTCGGCTGTAGGCCACGAAACTGACTTTACCATTGCTGATTTTACTGCCGATATGCGCGCACCAACTCCAACAGCAGCAGCTGCAGCAGCTGTTCCTGATCTTGAAGAGTTAATTGAGATTAACCGGCAGCTGCGTGAACGGTCAGTCTTGGCTCTCCAAAGAAGATTGCAGCAGGAAAAACAACTACTGGACCATATTGTCAGTGATCGTTTTTTTCTTCTGCCTGGCCAGCGTATAAAAATGTCAAAGGATTTTTTGAAGCAGCTCAAAGCACAACTGCACCGTGAAGTAGGCCGCTTGCTGCAGATAAAAAAAATGAAGCTTTCGGCCCAGATTGACAAGCTTGACAGCTACAGCCCTTTGAAGGTAATGAACCGTGGATATAGCTTTTGCCGGGATGAGCACGGTAACATAATTCGCTCAATAACTGATATCAGTGTGGATCAGCTTCTTCAGCTGAGTTTTAAAGATGGGCGGGCTCTTTGCCGCACGGAGCAGATTGAGGAGGATACAATTATTGAAGGAAACTAAAAAAATAGAAAAAATGACTTATGAGGATGCAGTTAAAAGGTTGGAAGAAATTGTCCGCCTGCTGGAAGATGCCGAGATCCCCCTGGAAGAGTCTCTTGCTTTTTTCCAGGAAGGTATTGCCCTTTCACGTCATTGTCGTGAAAAGCTGGCCGAGATTGAATACCGTGTAGATTATTTGCTGAAGGAAGAACAAAAATCCTCTGAGAGCAATGAAGCCAAATGCCGTGAAGCGAATTCAAACGGGGATGATTTCTAATCGATATTGAAGAATACCTGGAGCGAAAACGAGAAAAAATTAACAAAGCCCTGCTCCGGCATTTACCGTTGGCAGGTCCGCCGGTAGTGACCGATGCCCTTAAATACAGCCTCGGCGCAGGGGGAAAAAGACTCAGGCCGATACTGACAATTGCTGTGGCTGAAACCATTGGCGCAGAAGAAGATTCAGTAATCGATCTGTCCTGTGCCCTGGAATATTTACATACCTACTCGCTTATACATGATGATCTGCCGGCAATGGATAACAGTGATTTGCGCCGGGGGAGGCCGACATGTCACCGTGTTTTTGGAGAAGCAGTAGCTATTCTGACTGGGGATGCTCTGCTAACGATGGCTTTTGAAATAGTAGCAAAATATGGCATGCAAGAAGGCAGGGAAAAGAAAGCAATTCAGATCATCGCTGAACTGGCATCTGCATCAGGGGTTTCGGGCATGATCGGTGGTCAGGTGCTCGATCTTGAAGCTGAGGGTGCCAGGCTAAGCCTTCCTGAAATTGAGCGAATTGCGGTTATGAAGACAGGAGCCTTGATCAAAGCAGCGATAGTGTGCGGAGCTATTGCCGCTGATGCCACTTTGGAGCAAAATAAAGCTTTATACACTTACGCAAACAAGATTGGACCGGCATTTCAAATTGTTGATGATTTGCTCGATTATGAAAGCACAACCGAGGAACTGGGTAAACCAGCGGGAGCCGACCAGGTTCGCTTTAAGGCCACATTTCCGGCCATTCTCGGGTTAGAGGAAGCCAGGAAAAAGGCGGAAAATTTATATTATCAGGCTATCACAGCCCTCGAAGAAATGAACCGGCCAGCCGAACTGCTCACCGGTTTGGCTAAACGCATGGTTTTTAGAACTAAGTAAAATAAACCTCAAAGTGATTGCGAAGCAAGAAATTATATACCAGTAATCTTAAGAATAGGCTTTAATACAGAAGTGAAATAGATTATAAATTTTAAGGAGGTTATGTTTATGGCAATGGCAGAAAAAAGCTGCAGCCAATTTCTAGAAGTTTTGGCTTCAAAAGCTCCGGTGCCCGGCGGTGGAGGAGCGGCAGCGATGGGTGGTGCTATCGGTATGGCTCTCTCGAACATGGTTGGTAATTTAACTGTAGGTAAGAAAAAGTTTGCCGATGTCGAAGATGAAGTTATGGCGTTACTCGAACAGGGCAGCCAGATTATCGAAGATCTACAAAAACTTGTCGATAGAGATGCCGAGGTTTTTGAGCCGCTGTCGAGAGCCTATGGCCTGCCCAAGGATACTCCGGAAGAGGCTGCTCACAAGGAAAAAGTAATGGAAGATTGTTCGATCGAAGCCTGTTCTGTACCTATGGAAATTATGCGCAAGGCCTATGCCGGTATAAAAATTCATGAGCGCATGGGCCAGATCGGTACCAAGCTGGCTATTTCAGATGTCGGTTGCGGAGTAATATTTTTAAAAGCCGCCTTGATCAGCGGTCAGCTTAATGTATTGATCAACCTGGGCGCAATAAAAAGTAAAACTTTTTTAGATGAAACAAATAAAGAGATGGAGCATCTTCTCAAAGAAGGAAATAGAATTGCAGATGAAACCCTGGCCCTGGTTATAGAAAAAATTAAGTAAATGTGTCCTGGCAGATCAGTTAAATTTAAATAATAAGTTGAAAGGGGAAAGAAAAGATGACAATGGTAATTGATTGCGTGGCGATTGGCGAGGAGTTAATGGCAGAGATTGTTAAGGAAACGGAGGCTCTTAAGGCAAAGGGCATAACGCCGGGCATTGCCACCCTTTTGGTCGGGGATGATTTTGGCGCCAAAATGTATCGCGGTCAGGTGGAAAAGTTTTGTGAAGAAGCTGGATTCAATTATATAAACGAAAATCCTTCTGCTGATGTGACAGAAGAAGAGGTTATAAATATTGTCAAAAAACTAAATGCTAATCCTGCGGTAAGCGGAATTTTGCCGCTTCGGCCATTTCCTGAACAGGTTTCCGACAGCGCTGTCATTAATTCGATTGATGTTAATAAAGATATAGACTGCTTCCAGCCTTTCAATATGGGAAAACTGGCCCTGGGTGAAGCTACTTTCCCACCGGCCACCCCGGCAGCAGTAATTGAAATTCTTGAACGCTATGCCCGCAACATTGAGAAGGTTGATCCAAAAGACTTCTTTGAAGGAGCAGAAATTGTCGTTGTTGGTCACTCTAATATAGTCGGCAAGCCTGTAGCCTACCTGGCTCTAAACCGCAATGCTACGGTCAGTGTTACGCATGTTTTTACAAGCATGAAAGGTAACCTGGACAAACATACCACGGGGGCCGATATTCTTATTGTTGCCGCCGGTAAAGCTGATTTGATCGGTCCGGACCAGGTTAAAGAAGGTGCCATCGTAATCGATGTGGGCATTAACCGTGTTAAAGTGCTGGATGATAAAGGCGAACCGGTTCTGAACGAAAAAGGAAAACCGAAGACAAAAACTGTTGGTGACGTCTCGTTCGATGCAGTTAAAGATAAAACCAAGGCGATTACACCTGTTCCGGGTGGAGTGGGATCTGTTACCAACCGGATGCTGATGAAAAATGCCCTGAAAGCCTGTAAAATAACTCACGGTTTGCTTTAATAGGACCGTCTGGCCAGTTAGGATTAGCCAGTTAGGATTAGTTGAGAACAGCGTTTAATTATGCTATAATGTTCTCGAGCAATGGACATAAGTGGTGCAGTATTCTAGTTGGCGCCCCTTTCCGAGAACGGGCCTAAAAATCCGTTAAGGGCACATCGATGAAGTTCCTGGTGGTGGCTGCCGACGCCCAGTTGGGGGCTGTTGCTGGGAGTTAAGAAGGACGGGGCGATCTACAATGGCATGTAGGCGTTGACCCTGCCTTCGCGGAGACCCAATGTCGGTGGTTAATTGTTTGCAAACAAAAGCTACTGCTTGGGTAAGAACCTGTATGCGGTGAATAGCTGTGTGCAGCGTAGCCTGCCCTGAGTGGGATGGGTGGAGGGAATGCAGATTTCTTAAACCCATCTTGCAAAAGGGGCTAGGGGAGAACAGGCGCCAGAGAGGAAATCTTCTAGACTGCTCTCGAAAGAGAAGTAAACCAGGGATTAAAGTGTGAGCTAAGTGGTAATCCAGTTCTGCTGTTGGCGACACAGCAGGGGTAGTCTTAAAAGGGAACTGCCTGAACGGCAACGACAGGTGATTATTCGGGAAATCCTGCTGGACCTAAGCCGCAAAGTTTACCTGGTTTACTACCACTTGTGTTTCTTTGTACAAAGGTGATGAAGTTTGGTTAAAAATAGAAATAATCGCCGCCGGGCGCGTTGGGTCATAGTAATTTCACTGTGGACTTTTATTCTGGCCGTCTTCCTTGGTTTTATTGCCCATTCGTTATTAAATGAAATAGAATCGATTGCCGCCTCATTTATGATACTGCTGTTCGTAATTATTTTAGGAATAATTTTTGATCTGATTGGTACGGCAGCAGCTGCAGCTGATACGGCCCCGCTTAATGCAAAAGCGGCCCGTAAGGTTTACGGAGCAAAACGCGGAGTTTACCTTGTCAAGCATGCAGAAAAAGTGGCTAACTTTTGCAATGATGTTGCCGGTGATATCAGCGGCATTATCAGTGGTACACTTATAGCTATTATTGTATTTAAGCTTGTTTTGACAATTCCCTATGATCAGGCTGAGTTTTATCTGGGCATCCTGCTGGCGGCGCTGGTGGCTGCTTTAACCGTAGGCGGTAAGGCCTGGGGCAAAGTAATTGCCATCAATCATTCAACAGAAGTGATCATGATAGTCGGGTTAGTGATCACCAGGTTTGAAAAACCTTTAAGTTGGTTTAAAAAGAGCAGTACAAATTCGGGGTGATATTTGTGGGGGAAATGATCAGCAGTTTAAAACTGCCGGATGATTTAAAAACACTTGATGTGGCTCAACTTAACAGGGTTGCGGCAGAGATCCGCGAATATATGATTCGGACAGTTGCTGATAACGGCGGCCATCTAGCAGCCAGCCTCGGCGTTGTGGAACTGGCTGTTGCTTTACACAGCACCTACAGCAGCCCCAGGGATAAAATTATTTGGGATGTTGGGCATCAGAGTTACCCGCATAAACTGCTTACCGGAAGATGGGATCAATTTCCCACTCTGCGTCAGTACGGAGGAATATGCGGCTTTCCAAAACCATCTGAAAGCGAACATGATCCCTTTATAACCGGTCACAGCAGTACTTCAATTTCAGCTGCCCTTGGTTTGGCCCTTTCTCTTAATTATGAAGCTGATGAATCCAAGGTTGTTGCTGTAATCGGTGACGGAGCTCTAACTGGAGGGATGGCTTTTGAGGCCTTGAATCATGCCGGCCACATCAAAGCCAATCTGAGGGTAATCCTTAATGATAATAAGATGTCGATCGGTTCGAACGTCGGGGGTATGTCAGCCTATTTAGGGCGGATTCGATCTGATCCAAAATATTCAAGACTAAAAAAAGATTTTGAGCAATTTGTTAACCGTATTCCATTCATTGGGAAAAGTTTGGTTGATACTGCGGAAAGAATAAAAGGCGGTCTTAAATATGTTATTATGCCGGGCATGATCTTCGAAGAACTGGGTTTTACCTACTTTGGTCCGGTCGATGGGCATAATATTGCAGCCATAAAAAATGTTTTACATCAGGCTGATAAAATGAGCGGCCCGGTATTGGTTCATGTCGTCACAGAAAAAGGTAAAGGTTATCATTTTGCCGAAAAGTCCCCGGAAATATATCACGGTATTGGGCCCTTCGACTTAAACAATGGTATCCCCTTAAAAAGTAAGAAAAGCTTGACCTATACTGATATTTTTGGCCAAACCCTATTAAAGCTGAGCCGTGAAAACCCTAAAATTGTCGCTATTACTGCGGCGATGACTGCAGGAACAGGTTTAAATAAATTCAGCAAAGAGTTTCCCGATCGTTTTTACGATGTTGGTATTGCTGAACAACATGGCGTGACTTTAGCTGCGGCGCTGGCTGCGGGGGGAATGCGTCCGGTAGTAGCTGTTTACAGCACTTTTTTGCAACGGGCATATGATCAGGTTCTTCATGATACTTGTTTGCAGAAGCTGCCGGTTGTATTTGCGGTTGATCGTGCCGGAATAATTGGTGAAGACGGAGAAACTCACCAGGGGCTATTTGATTTGTCTTATCTGCGAAATATCCCCAATATGACAATTATGGCTCCAGCCAATGAAAATGAGCTGCAGCATATGCTTTTAACCGCATTTGATTACTGCGATGGCCCGGTAGCGATCCGTTATCCCAGGGATAAGGTCAAAGGTATCGAGTTAAAAGATCCACAAATTTTACCCTGGGGCAAAGGTGAACTGGTAAGACATGGCGAAGACCTGCTGATTATCGCTGCAGGAACGATAGTTAATACAGCTATAGCTGCTGCCGAAAAACTATTTTGGCAGGGTATAAAAACTGCAGTGATCAATGCCCGTTTCGTTAAACCGCTGGATGAAGAACTGATCCTGAGCTGGGCACAAAAATGTGGCCGTGTTATCACTATAGAAGAAAATATTCTGGCCGGTGGTTTCGGCAGTGGCGTATTGGAACTATTTGAAAAAAGAGGAATTTGCCTGCCTGTGAAGCGGCTGGGTATTGATGATCAATTTGTCGGGCATGGTTCACGGGCTCAGGTGCTTTCCTGCTGCAACCTTGATACCGATGCAATTATTAAGGCTGCTCTCGCATTTAGCGGAACAAGGGCGGCGAAAGGTCTTACTTGAGTTTGTCAAACACAAAAAGGCGCCTCGATCAGCTATTAACAGAACTGTGGCCTGATTTAAGCCGAAATCGAATTCAGGCTGAAATAATGGCCGGTAACATACTGGTTAATGGCTTTATTTGCAATAAGCCCGGCACGATGATAAAGAACGACTCAGAAATAACACTAATTAAGCCTGAAAACCCCTTTGTCAGCCGCGGAGGGCTTAAACTAGAAGGTGCTTTAGAGGATCTTTCGATAAACGTAAAAGATCTTGTTGTTTTGGATGTCGGTGCTTCGACAGGTGGTTTCTCGGATTGTCTCTTAAAAAAAGGGGCCAGGTTGATTTATGCTCTTGATGTGGGTTATGGTCAACTTGCATCAAGCTTACGCAATGATCCCCGGGTTACGGTCATGGAGCGTTTTAATATCCGCCATCTTGAGCAGCAGGATTTACCGCAAAAACCAAATTTTGCAGTGGTTGATGTTTCATTTATTTCACTGTCCAAAGTACTGCCCGTTATTGCAAAGTTAAAGATTCCTACCGTATTAGCCCTTGTTAAACCACAGTTTGAAGCAGGTCGCGCTGACGCAAGCAGAGGTGGTGGTGTCATTCGCGATCCGGCCGTACACCGCCAGGTGCTTAACAAAATCATTATATTTGCCTGTCAGACCGGCTATTGCTTTCGGGGTATTACATTTTCAAAATGGCCAGGCCCAAAAGGCAACATTGAATACTTCATTTATTTTACATACAAAAACATTTCGGATTGTGTTTGCCTGCCTGACCATGATAGTATAACGTCACAAATTGTCGGTCAGGCTCACCAGGTATTGGCGAAGAAGAAGATTTGAAATGTAGAAGGATCCAAGGGTGAAGCGAAGAATTTATGGTAAAGCTTACTGGCATTGACTGAGAGGTAAACAGGAGGAACTGCGTGAAGGATATAGGTTTAATCCCTAACTGGCATAAAAGAAACTCTAATCTTGTTGTTGACAAGATAAATCATTTCTTCAAACAGCGTGGAATCAAATTGCAAATTGCCACCAGTGAGCAGGCTGATTTCTATAGCGAAGAAACTTTGGCTGATCAGCTAAAAAAGTGGCAGGATAAATTAGGGTTGATCATTGTTGTTGGCGGAGATGGCACTATACTGAGGGTGGCAAGGGACCTGGCCTGTTGGGACATACCAATTCTCGGCATTAATTTGGGGCATAAGGGTTTTTTAGCAGAAATTGAAGTTGAGCAAATGGAGAGGTTTCTGCAATATGTTTCTACCGGCCAGTATGGCTACCAGGAACGGATGATGCTTGAATCGAAGCTGAGGCGTGGAGATGCTGAACTAGGTTGCTACCTCGCCCTAAATGACATTGTTGTCTCTCGTGGCCCTTTTTCTCGTATTATCAAGGTTGAAGCTTATGTCAATGAAGATTTTATGGAAAGCTATTCCGGAGACGGAGTGATAATAGCAACCCCAACCGGTTCAACCGGCTATTCTCTTTCGGCAGGTGGTCCGATAGTAAACCCGACAATGGAACTTTTTGTGGTTACACCAATCTGTCCCCACAGTCTCTACAACCGGGCTGTTGTTGTAAACGGCGGCGATAAAATTAAATTGCGTGTAGATTCACGCCAGGTCCAGGTTGTTCTTACCGTTGATGGTCAGGTTCGTTTTTCTCTAGAGGATGAAGATCAGATAATTGTCTGTCGTTCTAAACATAAAGTTAAGTTGGTATGCTTCCACGATTATTCATTTTACAGGATGCTGCATCAAAAGCTGAAGGCCTAGAAGAGCAGGATTAGTAATCCTGAAGTTGGCAGTCAGAAAATTTAAATAAACGATTAAAGCACTCCATAATACCGCAAAAAGCTCTAACAATGATCCTGGCAGGAGGTTTGTAATGCTAACTGAACTTAGGGTTTCCAACTTTGCCTTGATCGAAGACCTAACCATAAATTTTGGTGCCGGTCTAAACATTCTAAGTGGAGAAACCGGTGCTGGTAAATCAATAGTTATCGGGGCTATTAATCTTCTTTTAGGAGAACGGGCTGCCGCTGAACAAATTCGCCAGGGCCAGGAAAATGCTTATGTCGAAGGTATTGTTTCTCTGGAATCTGATCTTAAATTTGAAGTTGACAGTTTTCTTGAAAAAGCCGGGATTGCCATAGCTGATGAACTTATCATCGCCCGGGAAGTATTTAGTAACGGTCGCAGTGTTGCAAGGATTAACAGCAGGACTGTTCCGTTATCACTGCTCAAAGAACTGGGGCAACTTTTAGTAGATTTGCACGGGCAGCATCAGCACCAGTCTTTACTACGATCAGAACAGCATATTGAACTGCTTGATTCGTTTGGCGGAGATAATATAAGCTCTTCGCGGAATAGATTGGCGGAACTGCATAAAAAGCGACAGGTTTTTCTGAAAGAACTTTCCGAGCTTGGTGTAAATAGCGGTGAACGGGAGCGACGCCTCGATGTTTATGCTTTTCAGTTTAAGGAAATAAAAGAAGCGGAGCTAAATCCCGGAGAAGATGAAGAGTTAATCCAAAGGGAAAGAGTACTGGCCAATGCTGAAAAACTATGTACTCTCATCGCCCAGGCTTATACGGATATTTACACTGGAGAAGAAGACGGCCCGGTTGAAGCACTGATCGATCGGCTTAAACGTTCGTCCCATTTGATCACAGAAGCTGCTGCTATTGATAATAATCTTAACCCCCTGCTTGAACTGCTTGAAAGCGCATTTGCCCAATTGGAAGAGGTTTCCCATGATCTTCGTGACTACCAGGCAAAACTCGAATTTGATCCAACCGAACTGACTGCAATACAGGATCGAATGAACCAGGTTAACAGTCTTAAGCGTAAATACGGTAGATCGATTGATGATGTCCTTGCTTATGCCGAACAGGTTGAAGAAGAGATGGAACGCTTACAAAATAGTGAAGCTATGGCTGAAAAATTAGAAAAAGATATTTTTGAAGTGGAAAACCAGATGAAAGATGAAAGTATGTTTTTACGCTCCTTGCGTCAGGCGACAGCAGCTCAGCTGGAGAAGCTTCTTGAAGGGTGTTTGAAGGAACTCGCCCTCCCTAACGCCTGTTTTGAGGTTAAGTTTACCGCTAAAGATTCATTTTCATCAAAAGGAATGGATCAAATTGAATTTCTTTTTTCAGCTAACCGGGGCGAGGATGTAAAACCGCTGACAAAAATAATATCCGGAGGTGAAGTTTCTCGGGTTATGCTTGCCCTAAAAACAATATTGGCCCGTCAGGACCTTGTGCCCACTTTAATTTTTGATGAAGTTGATTCTGGAATCGGAGGTGCAACTGTCCAGGCAGTTGCAGAAAAATTAGCTCATTTGGCACAGCACCACCAGGTAATGTGTGTTACTCATAGTCCGCAAATTGCCGCCATGGGCGACAGTCATTTTCACCTTTACAAGGAAACAGTTGGGGAAAGAACTTTGACCAAAGCCGCTAAACTATCGGCTGAAAATATACGTGAAGAGTTGGCCCGCATGCTTGATGGCGCCAGCATTGATCAGGTTAGCCTTCAGCATGTTGACAGCCTGATGGAAAGAGCAAAGCGCATTAAACAAGAAATGGCAAACTGAAATACTTTCGGGGAGGATTTAAATGCGGCTGGAAGATATGATGACGCGCAAATTCGCCACTCTGAAACCAGGCGACAGTCTGAGAAGCGCTATCCGTCAGCTGCGTAACAGCCAAAGAGATGGCATGCCCGTTTTAAAAGAAGATGGATCGCTGGCCGGAATATTTACCAAGACTAACCTTTATGACGCCTTGTTGAAGAACAGCTCTCTTGAACAGCCGGTCAGCTTATTTTACAATCGCAACGTAGTTAAAATAAATCAAGATCTTACTTACACTGAGGTTATAGATGCAGTCCGTCGAATCCCGGTCGGAACAGGAGTAGTTGTCGATAAGGAAGAAAAAGTTGTTGGGCTATTTACCAAGGTAGAGTTGATCACTGCTTTGTTCAAAGAAGAGCAATTGCTGAACACCCGGTTAAACGCAATGTATCAGGCGATGCATAATGCCATTGTTTCAATTGATGGAAACTGCCGTATAAATTTTATTAACCGTGCAGCCGAGCAGCTTTTTAATTTTAAACATGGGCAGGTACGGGGCGAGTTATTGAATGAAGTTCTGCCCGGGCTGGTAATGCGTAAGGTGCTAGAAGAGGGCCTGGTTGAAATAGGAGTTAATTATCAGGTTGGCGAAACCTCAACAATGGTCAATAAAACACCTCTTTTTGACGGCGGCCGGATTGTCGGCGCCATTGCCATATTTCAGGATATAACCGAACTGGAATTGATTGCCGAAGAGATGGGTACGGTTAAAAGACTGAACCAGACTCTCAGAACAGTTCTTGATATTGGCTATGATGCCCTTATTGTTGTCAATGAAAAAGGATCGGTTGTTCTCGTTAATCGCCCGTTTCTAGATTTTATACGACAGGAAGAAAATGAAGTCCTGTATCGTCCGATCAATGAAGTGCTGGAAAACAGCCGCCTGCATATAGTTGTTAAAACCGGTATTCCGGAAGTAAACGATATTCAGTTTATTGATGGCAAACCTTATGTGGCATCAAGGCTGCCAATTGTCAGGGACGGTCAGGTTATAGGAGCAGTAGGGAAAATAAGTTTCCGACGTGTTGATGAACTGCGTGAACTGGCCACCAGGCTGGAAATGATGAATAGCAGGCTGGCTCACTTTCAGGAAGAGTTAAAAAAAGCGCGTTTTCAGGAAAGACCTTTTCATTTTGAAGATATTATTACAATTAATCCTGCTATGCAGTCGTTGATTCGCGAAGCGCAGCAGGCAGCCCATGGCTTATCAACGGTATTGATCAGTGGAGAAAGTGGTGTAGGTAAGGAACTTATGGCCCAGGCTATTCATCAGGCCGGGCCGCGCAGCAGTGCTCCGTTTGTTAAGGTTAACTGCGCTGCTATACCGGAAAACCTGCTCGAATCTGAGTTTTTTGGTTATGATCAGGGTGCTTTTACGGGCGCCCGCAGGGGCGGAAAACCTGGACACCTTGACCGTGCTGCCGGCGGAACATTATTCCTTGACGAGATCGGTGATATGACCCTGGTGCTGCAGGGAAAACTATTAAGGGTGTTACAGGAGCAGACTTTCGAAAGGGTCGGTGGTACATCTACGATCAGGGTTGATATTCGTTTTGTTGCCGCAACAAACCAGGATCTCGAAAAAAAAGTAGCGGAAGGCAGTTTTCGCAAAGATCTTTATTTCCGCCTCAATGTGATCCCCATTCCGATACCTCCCTTAAGGGAGCGGCCTGAAGACATTTTACCGCTGGTTTATGCTTTTTTAAGAAAATATAATGATATTTTTGGCATGCAGGTTAGTGACATTGCCCCGGAGGCCCTTGAGGTTTTACGCATGTATCAATGGCCCGGAAATATACGTGAGCTGGAGAATGTGGTTGAAAGAGCGATGAATTTTACCAGCGAAGACATTATCAGAGTTGAACATCTTCCGCCTCACCTTCGAACAGGTTATAAAAAACAGGTTTTTAACGGAGACAATAAAGCAAAAACAATCACTGTAAATACTTACCATCAGCAGCGCGAACAACTGGAACGTGAAACAATTCTAAAGGCTTTGCAGCAGTCAGGTGGCAATAAAAGTAAAGCTGCCCGTTTTTTAGGTATAAGCAGATCCTGGCTTTATAAAAAAATGAACCAGTTTGATTTAAAGTGAATAGTTAAGTTTGCCCTGATCCTGTCGGAACAAACTGATCCGGTAAATGATCTTATAATAACTGCCCGAGCCTGGTAGAAATTTGATTGAGAGGTGGAAATAATCAGCGATTATCTGAGTGAAAAAACGTTGTCAACCAGTTATCTATATCGTGGGAAAATTATTAATGTACGGCAGGATCGGGTCAGAATATACGGTGGCCAAACAGTCTTTCGTGAAATTGTTGAACATCCGGGGGCGGTTGCTATCCTTGCGTTAAACAATCAGGGAGAAGTAGTATTGGTCAGGCAGCATCGCCAGGCAGTCGGTCAAATAATGCTGGAGATACCGGCCGGAAAACTTGAGCCGGAAGAAGAACCGCTTGAATGCGCCCGCAGAGAACTTCTTGAAGAAACAGGGCTTGAGGGTTTAAAATGGAAAAATTTATCTGTTTATTACCCTTCGCCCGGTTTTTGCAATGAGATTATATATCTATTTCAGGCCGAGGAGCTGCGCAGTGCTGTTTCACCAACCTCGGACCCCGAGGAAAAAATTGCCGTAGTTAATATATCTTTATCCGAAGCATGGGCATTGATCAACCAAGGGCAGATAAAAGACGGCAAAACAATCATTGCCCTGCAGTTCGCTATGATCCAGAGAACTTAAATTTGCCATTAAATTTAATATATTTATTCATATTGACTCTTTTCAAGAAGGTATTCACCGGAGCAATGTTGAATAAAAAAATACCTCGTTATTATGAGCAGTGAGGAAATGTTGAGGCATGCAAACACACTTACAAAATTATACAAGTTACCTGGCTGTTGAAAAAGGCCTTGCAAAAAACACTCTGGAGTCATACAGGCGTGACCTCGACAAGTTTATTGCCTTTATGAATAAACAGAAAATTACTGCTCCGGAGATGATTGACCAAGCGGCGCTTAATTTATTTATTATTGAACTTAATAAAAGCGGCAGGGCTACCTCAACTATTTCACGCTGTATAGCATCAATACGTTCATTTTTCTCTTTTTTGCTGCAGGAAGGGGTTATAGAGCAAAACCCCGCTCTTGATTTGGAATCGCCAAAGATTGAAAAGAAACTTCCCAGGGTCTTAACAACCAAAGAAGTTGACCTTCTACTCTGTCAACCCAAACCTGGCGAACATAACGGTCTTCGCGACAAAGCGATGTTAGAACTGCTCTATGCATCAGGAATTCGTGTGTCAGAACTTGTCGATCTCAATATTTCCGACTTTGATCCAAAAGTTGGCTATCTTCGCTGCCGGGGAAAAGGTATGAAAGAGCGGATTGTGCCGATAGGAACTATCGCGATTAATTATGTCAGTGAATATCTTGATAATTCACGGGCCAAGTTACTTAAAAAGAACAGTGAACCAGCCCTGTTTGTTAATCATCATGGAAGCCGGATGACCAGGCAGGGTTTTTGGAAAATTTTAAAAAAATATGCCCGCAAATCAAACATAGAAGGCGATATTACCCCGCATACTCTCCGTCACTCTTTTGCCACCCACCTGCTTGAGAACGGCGCTGACCTTCGTTCGGTTCAGGAGATGCTTGGTCATTCTGATATCTCGACAACCCAGATTTACACCCAGATTACCAGAAGAAAGATCAGAGAAGTATATGATAAAACACACCCCCGCGCCTGATTTGCCAAAGAAGAGAGTAATTATCATTGTTTTAGACGGTGCCGGTGTCGGGGCCCTACCTGATGCTGATCAATATGGTGATCAGGGCGCCAATACCCTGAAAAATATCATTACGCAGCATGGGCCATTAAAGTTAGACAATCTAAGATCGTTAGGTTTATATAGAGTGCTTCAAATGCCTGAAGGCGAAAAATGTATTCCGTCCAGGGCATGTTACTATGGACGAATGTCTCCAATATCACCAGGCAAGGATACTACCAGCGGGCACTGGGAGTTGGCCGGACTGGTTTTGGAAAAACCTTTTCCGGTCTATCCGGATGGTTTTCCTGATGAGGTTATAAATGCGTTTAAAAAGTTGATTGGACGGGATATTTTAGGAAACATAGCTGCTTCTGGAACTGTGATCATAAATAATTTGGGCGATGATCACTTAAAGACAGGTTTTCCCATTGTCTATACTTCTGCCGACAGCGTCTTTCAGATAGCTGCTCATGACTCGATAATACCTCCGGATTTGCTCTATGAATGGTGTAAAAAAGCCCGTGAAATATTATCCGGTGAACATGCTGTAGGGCGGGTTATAGCCAGGCCTTTTACCGGTAAATCAGGATCGTTTATACGAACATCGGGCAGACACGATTTCTCGATAGCTCCACCTGGTAATACCATACTAGACCAAACCAGTCAGGCGGGATATCCTGTAGCAGTTATTGGCAAAGTTGCGGATGTTTTTGCCCATCGCGGCATTACACTCCACCGTTCTGGCGGTGATAATGATGCTACCACTGCCGATTTATCCATCCTGATTGATCAGATCACCGAAGGTTTAATCTGGGCTACTTATGGCGATTTTGATACCATTTACGGACATCGAAATGATAGTAAAGGCTTTGCTCTGGCCCTGGAACAGTTTGACCGGCAACTGGCTATATTTATTGACAGGCTAAAAGAGAGTGATCTTCTTTTCATTACTGCCGATCATGGCTGTGATCCCACCTATCCTACAACTGATCATACCAGGGAATATGTGCCGATTATGGTGTGGGGCCTATCGATGCCTCAAAATATAGATATTGGGATTCGAACTACCTATGCGGATCTGGCTGCCAGCGCTGCTCAATGGTTACAGATTAAAGCGCCAGAAAACGGCGGCTCATTTTTAACCTGATTGTGATGGGAGCTTAAGGTGAATATAATTTTAACTCATGAAAATAGTGATTTTGATGCTTTAGCATCGGCTGTAGCCGCGGCACGACTCTATCCTGGAAGCGAAGTTATGATACCGGAAACGCTGCAGCCTAATGTCCAATCTTTTGTCAATCTGTATAGGGATTTTATGCCATTTATCGATCCGAAAGAACTGGACAAGGATATCGATTCGATTATTGTAGTTGACACGAATCGCAAGGAACGCCTTGGCAAGTGGAGCTCCTTTCTTGATCATACCGTTAAGATAATAGTATACGATCACCACCATGGAGAAGAAGACCTCGGTGCGGATCTGGCTTTTATTGAACCGGTTGGAGCAACAACTACAATCTTGTTGGAGAAAATTATTGAGAAAAATCTTGAACTAACAGAATTCGAAGCAAACCTTTTTGCCTTAGGCATTTATGAAGATACCGGCTGTTTAACATATGAAATTTCTACGGCCAGGGATGCCCGGGCGGTTGCTTACCTCTGGGAATGTGGCATCAGCTCCCGCTTGATTCAGGAATACCTGCGTTCGCCACTCAGTGATGCCCAGAAAGATTTACTGGAAAGACTGCTCCGTAACAGTGATCTTTACGAACTGAACCAGCGACGCGTATTGATCAGCACAACTGCCCTTGCTCAATATGTTGTCGGAGCATCAGTGTTAATACAATTCATCGATGAGATTGAAGATGTCGGACTGACTATAGCAATTATCCAGATGAGCGAAAGTACTTACCTGGCTGCACGATCCCGCGATGCCGATCTTAATCTGCTGGAACTGCTGGCACCATTTGAGGTTAAAGGATATCCTGCAGCTGTAACAGCACTTTTTAAAGGTGTTGATGCAGAAGATATAAAAAAACGATTGCTTGAGTTCCTAAAATATTACCTTTTGCCGGCAACAACTGCTGAAGATGTGGCTTCTAAACCTGTATTTACTATCGGAAGCAATACCAGCATCAGCGAAGCCGATGAAATACTTGCCGAAAAAAATTATAAAGGGTGCCCGGTTGTCGAAGATGGACGCCTGGTTGGTATAATATCACGCCGTGATTTACGTAAGGGTTTACGCATTAATCTGGGGCATGCCCCGGTGAAAGGATTTATGAGCCGGAAGATCATTACTGTTTCACCGGGAGAGTCTTTACAAGAACTGCGCCGCCTGATGGTTAAACATAACATAGGGCGATTGCCGGTTGTTGATAAAAATGACAACATTGTTGGCATTGTTACCCGGGCAGATATACTGCTCCATTTGAACTATCTTGATAAAAAGGGGCGCTTTCTCCAGGCAAAGGCGATATCAGGCTCGACGGCGATCCTGCCGCAGTCAAAAGCTGCAGTACAAGCCGCGGTGAAAATACACAAAAACATAGCGCTGAAGCTTAACAATGAGCTGCCTGTACGAATGCAAAGGCTGTTGATACAAATCGGCCAATTGGCCGATCGCGAAAAAGTTAAAGTTTATCTTGTCGGGGGAATAATTAGAGATTTATTGCTCGGCTATCCACCGGAAGAAGACCTTGACTTTGTAATTATCGGTGATGCGGTTGCTTTTACCTTTAGCCTACAGAAATTACTGGGTGGTAATGTTAGGCACTTTGAACAGTTTGGCACGGCCTCGTTGGATCTGCAAAATGGTTTGAAACTGGATTTCGTCACCGCAAGGAAAGAGTTATATTTAACCCCGGCTGCCCTGCCACGGGTTGAAAGTTCCAGCTTGCAAAATGATCTTTTTAGACGGGATTTTACTATTAATACAATGGCCTGTTCTTTATCCTTTGAGAACTATGGAGAACTTTATGACTATTATGAAGGTCAAAGTGATCTGAAAAATAAGGAGATCAGGGTGCTGTATCAACTTAGCTTTGTCGATGACCCTCTGCGCATGTTAAGGGCTGTCCGGTTCGAACAGCGCTATCATTTTACCATTGAGCCCGAAACCCTTGATTCTATGAAAAATGCTATTGAGCGCAAGGTTTTAGAAAAAGTTAGCCGTCAACGCTTAAACCAGGAAATAAAATATATTTATAAAGAACATTCTCCATTGAATATTCTCAGGCGTTTCGATCAGTTAGGTCTGATACCTTTTCTCTACCCCCATGTAAAACTTGACGAAGATAAATGGCAGCTGTTGGAGGGTATTGAAAGAATACTGGGTTGGGTTGTAGAGCGGGAATGGAGAATAGAACCTGATTTTGAACTTGTTTATCTAAGTGGACTTTTATTCGGTTTGGAATCTGCAGACCAGTCTGCTATAATAAGAAAGTTATCTTTGTCCAGAGATCGGACCGCAATTATATTTACGGCCTGCAGAGAGGTGCCTGTTGTTTTAGAAAACCTTCATAATACTGATCTTAGTCCCAGTAAGGTCGTTAGCTGTCTTGAACCGCTTCCTGTCGAAGCCATTTTGCTGGCATACGTACTGACTGATCAAAAAATAATCAGGGATCACCTGAAACTCTATATGGAAAAACTCCGTCATGTCAGGCCCGGGATAACCGGGTTTGATTTAAAAAAAATAGGTTTAAAACCGGGACCGCGTTACCGGAAAATACTTGAGTCATTAAAACAGGCAGTTTTAGATGGGAAAGTCCGAACGCCCCAGGAAGAACTTGAATATATAACTAAGTTTCTTGAAGCTGAGAAAAGAGAGGATGGTTGAAATCTTATTTAACCAGGATATTGTGACCATTGCTTTACGCATACCGATTTTGCTGATTGTAATTACGATTCATGAATTTGCCCATGCCCGGATGGCCTATCATTTTGGTGATGCTACTGCTAAAATGCAGGGGCGTATGAACCTCAATCCGATAAACCATCTTGATCCGATCGGTTCGATTATGATTCTTCTGGTTGGTTTTGGTTGGGCTAAGCCTGTCCCGATCAACCCCTATAATTTTAATGAGTATCGCAAAGGACTGCGCTGGGTATCATTTGCCGGTCCAATGTCAAATTTTATTTTTGGTTTTATAAGCCTGCTTCTTCTGACAATTTTAATTAACGCCGGTTTTATCAGTATCGATGGACTGGTGTTTCAGTTTATGCGCGAGCTGGTCAGAATTAATGTTCTCATAGCAATTTTTAATTTAATCCCAATACCACCATTGGATGGCTCAAAAATACTAATGTCTTTCCTTTCCGATGCTTATCTTAGTATGTACGGTCAGATTGAGCGTTACGCCCCTTTGATTTTAATTGGCCTAATTATTACCGGGGTGCTCTGGTGGATCATTGGCCCTGCATTTGAAGCAGTCATAAGTTTCTATAGCTTTATCATCCGGCTCCTACCGGGATTGTAGCAAAACCGGGATTTGCTTGATAAAGGAGGATTTAAGGAATTGGAAAAGAAGAAAATATTTTCTGGTATACAGGCTACCGGTAGCTTACACCTGGGCAACTACCTGGGCGCTATTCGCAACTGGGTTGAAATGCAATTTCAGTACGATAATTATTTTTGTGTGGTAGATCTCCATACAATTACTGTTCCTCAGGATCCGGTTATATTAAAAGAAAACATTCGTGAGGTGGCAGGGCTTCTTTTTGCTGCCGGTATAGATGAAGATTATTCTGTTGTTTTTATCCAGTCTCATGTTCATGCTCATTCTGAGCTGGCCTGGTTATTAAACTGCATGACACCGATGGGCTGGCTGCATCGTATGACCCAATTCAAAGAAAAATCGGAGAAGCAAAAAGAGGAAGTCAGTGTTGCGCTATTTGATTATCCTGTTTTGCAGGCTGCCGATATCCTGCTTTACGATACCCATCTGGTCCCGGTTGGAGAAGATCAGAAACAACATGTTGAGTTGTGCCGTGATATTGCCCAGCGATTCAACTATCGTTACGGCGAGGTGTTTATTCTCCCTGAAGCATACATCCCACCGGTAGGGGGACGGGTAATGGGTCTTTCCAACCCTGACAAAAAAATGAGCAAAAGTGAGGAAAAGAAAGACGATGCAATTTTTTTACTGGATACTCCTGATGATATCAGTTCAAAAATAAAGAAAGCGACAACTGATTCCTTACGGGAAATACGGTTCGATGATAAACGCCCGGGAATTAATAATCTGCTGACTATTTACCAACTGCTGACCGAAAAAAGCAGGGAGCATATCGAAGAACATTTCGCCGATAAAAGTTATAAATTTTTAAAGGAAGAGTTAACCGAGGTTATAATCGAGACTTTTCGTCCTCTTCAGCAGCGCTACCGTGAACTGACAGGAGAAAAAGGTTACCTGGAAGATATGCTAAAAAGAGGGACGCAGCGTGCCGAAGAACAGGCGGAACGAAAGATTAAACTCGTTATGGAAAAAATCGGATTAAGATGAGCGAAAAGCCATGTCAAAATTTATAGGTGTATAAGTCAAAATTTAGTGGTGCGACAGATGGAATACCAGATAAAATTACCAGTATTTGAAGGGCCATTCGACCTTCTTTTTCATCTTATTAAAAAAGCAGAGGTTGATATCTGGGCTATTTCTATCGCCGATATTACAGAACAGTATTTAACTTATTTGCAATCGATGAAAGAACTAAATCTTAATTTAGCCAGTGAATTTTTGGTTATGGCAGCTACTCTTCTGCGTCTTAAATCTAAGCTTCTTTTGCCCAGGCCAATTCGGATCAGTGAACAGGATGAGGATGAAGAGCTCTTTGAAATTAATACTGCTGAAGAGCTGTTCCAACGCCTCAAAGAATATCGCCTTTTCAAGGAAGCGGCCTTAGGTTTAGAAACGAGAGAAAAGGAACAGCAAAAAATATATTTGCGCTCTACCGGTGGACAAAAAGTAATGGTTTTTATCCGGCAGGAGTCAATTTATACTATTTGGGAAGGAGCCAATCATTTAAGTGATATCATGCATCGCTTTGCTGAAGCCACTCTAACTGATGCTTATACTCCTGCATTCAGTGTAGTAGAAGATTTTGTTGTCGCGGAGAAGTCTGCTTATATTAAATCACTTTTAATGTTAAGTAACCGCCCGATGTCAATGAATGATTTTACTACAGCCGGAGGAATATGGGAAATAATTGTGATTTTTATTGCCCTTTTAGAAATGGCCCGCCAGCGTACGGTTATCCTTTTGCAGGAGCGTCTTTTTGGACCGATACTTGTACAATTAAAACAGGAGCCATTGCAAAAGGAGGAACATAATGGAGAAAGAACGACAGAAGAAAATAATTGAAGCGCTTTTATTTTTAAGCGAAGAGCCGGTAAGCGCTGATAGAATTGCAGCAGTTATTTCAGTCTCAGTGGAAGAAGCGGATCAGTTTATCCGTGAGCTGCAGAAGGATCTTTCTACTGCCCGGCGCGGCCTGCAGATTTTTAATGTTGCCGGAGGCTACCAGATGGGGACCTTGCCTGAGCTTGCTCCTTTTCTGGAAAAAGCTTTTAGTGAAGATGTATCGAGCAATCTTTCTACAGCAGCTCTGGAAGCGCTGGCGATTATTGCTTACAAACAGCCTGTTACAAGAATTGAAATTGAATCAGTACGTGGGGTTAGAAGCGAGCATGTTCTGGAAAATTTATTGAAACGTAAACTGATTCGAGTTATCGGCCGTAAAGAAGGACCCGGCCGGCCGCTTCTTTACAGCACAACTCCTGATTTTCTTAAATATTTTGGTTTGATGGATCTTCAAGAGCTTCCTCCGCTTGATGACGCTATGGGGGAAGATATTTTAGAATGAGGTTCAAATAGTGCGCCTTGCAAAATTTCTGGCCAGAGCAGGTATTGCATCTCGCCGCCGTGCAGAAGTAATAATTAGTCAGGGCCGTGTGCAGATCAATGGAATTATAGCTAATTTGCCCCAGATGGAAGTTGAAGAAATGGCTGCCGTTACAGTTGACGGAAAATTAATCAATGGATTTGAAAATAAATACTATATTCTGCTTAATAAGCCTCCCGGATATATTTCAACAGTTTATGATACCCATAACAGACCGACAGTGACCAGCCTGATCAGTAACATTAAAGCCCGGCTTTATCCTGTTGGAAGACTGGATGCAGATACCAGAGGGGTTCTGTTATTAACAAACGACGGTGAACTGGCCTACCGGTTGACGCATCCGCGCTATCAGGTTGAAAAAGTTTATCATGCCTGGGTCAGCGGGCTTCCGGACAAACAAATTCTTCAACAAATGGAGAACGGATTGATTATTGATGGTGAGAAGACCGCCCCGGCTTCTGTAAGGATCATCAAAAAGGCTACTGATCATAACAGAACCCTGCTTGAAATTATGCTTGTTGAAGGTAGGAAAAGGCAGGTCAAAAAGATGTGTTCGGCTGTCGGTTACCCGGTTAAAAACCTATGTCGCGTAAGCTTTGCCGGTTTATCAGTCCATAATTTAGCCGAAGGATCTTACCGCCAACTGCAAAAAAAGGAAATAGAAAATTTATACAGCTTGGTTAAGCTTTGACGCGGGCTTGCATATTATTGGAATTAATGAGAGAATAGGTATGTTCTAAAGGAAAGGGTTAGTTTACGGATCAGGGTAACCGGGAGTTTTAAGTAAAATGGCAAACAAGCACAAGGTTCGGGGCATCAGGGGAGCAACAACTTCAGCAGATAATATTCCAGAGGAAATTTATATTGCAACCAGGGAATTATTAACTAAAATGGTTGATAATAATGCAGTTGAAACAGCTGACATCGCAGCAGTATTTTTTTCTGCAACTCCTGATCTGGATAGCGCTTTTCCAGCAAAAGCAGCCCGCGAGATTGGCTGGTTGAAAGTGCCACTTTTTTGCCACGTAGAAATTAACGTGCCCGATTCAATATCTCGCTGTATTCGGATTCTCATGCTGGTTAATACAGGTCTTGAGCAGGATCAAATCAATCATGTTTACCTCAAAGATACTGTCAGATTAAGAGATATATAGTTGGCAGCCAGATATAAATAAAGGTTGGTAAAAGGTTATAGTCTATTGAAGCCAAACAGGCCAAAAAAGAAGAAAACGCTTAAAATTGCCATTGATGGCCCTGCCGGAGCAGGTAAAAGCACGGTGGCGCGTGAAGTTTCAAACCGGTTGCATCTAAAATACCTGGATACAGGTGCTATGTACAGGGCAATTACACTGAAGTTCATACGCGAAAAAGTTGATCTGTCAGACATAAAAACGGTTGAAGAAGTTCTTGAAAGGACATCAATCCAATTAGGTGATAATCAAGAGGTTTTTCTTGACAATGAAGAAGTGACCTTTGAGATACGCTTACCGCATGTTAATGAAAATGTTTCCCCCGTCTCCTGTTTAACTTCTGTTCGAAGCCGCCTGGTTCAATTACAGCAGGTTATTGCCAGGGAATCGGATGGTATAATTATGGAAGGCAGGGATATAGCTTCCCGGGTTATGCCGGATGCCGATTTTAAGTTTTACCTTGATGCCTCTATTGAGGAACGGGCAAAACGGCGCAGTAAAGAGCAGCTGGAAAAGGGAATCATTTTAAATGAAGAAGCAGTCGCTGCAGAAATAAATAACCGTGACAGCATTGATTCCAAGCGTGACGATTCTCCTCTGACCATAGTTGAAGATGCCATTCTCATCGATACGACTGAAATGACATTTGAAGAGGTAGTCAATAAAATTGTGGAGAAGGTTACAAAAAGCGCGCGCTGAATGGAAGTCGGGTGAACTAATTGCTTTACAATTTTGGACGATTTGTTTTTTCTTTATACCTGAAAGTGCTGTATCGCCTTAAAATTCACAACGCTGAACGTATTCCCAGGCGAAAACCTTTTATTATCTGTTCTAATCACATTTACTGGTTAGATCCTTTATCTGTTGCTGCAGCATTTCCGGCAAGTTATAAAATTCATTTTATGGCTAAAAAGGAAATATTTAGTAATATTTTCTTTTCATACATATTAAAAAAAGCCCATGCATTTCCGGTTAACCGTCAGGACGCAGATTACGGTGCTGTCAAAAAAGCTTATCAGCTATTAAAAGAAGGACAAGTCCTGGGACTTTTTCCTGAAGGTTCGCGGAGCAAAAATGGTGAAATACAAAAAGCATATAATGGAGCAGCCTTAATATCGGTGCGCAGCGGAGTTCCTATACTGCCGATTGCAATAGCCGGACCATATAGTATTTTTAAACCAGTGCATGTTTATATCGGCCCACCGTTTGCGTTGCCGCCGCTGATTTATGAGGAAAAAGACAGGAAAAGGGTGCAGTTGGATGAGATGAGCTGCATAATTATGAATAATATTAGCGAATTATTGCCGAAATAAAATTAATCATTAGCTGGCAATCGCGTTATTATATATAAGGTTGGAGTGATTTTTTGAAAATCATAGTCGCAGAGAAGGCCGGTTTTTGTTCAGGCGTAAAAAGAGCGATAAACACAATTCTCGAAGAGTCTGAACAGTATGGAAGCGGCTCTATATTCGGCCCTCTTGTCCATAATGAAGATGTTGCAGACTATTTAAAAAAGCGTTCAATAAAATCTATAACTGAACTCAAAGAGATAGCAGGTTCATTTTTAGCGGTTAGGACCCATGGGGTTACTCCGGCAATTTTGGCACAAATGAAGCAGATGAAAGAGATAAAAGTTGTTGACCTGACCTGCCCCAGGGTAAAAAATGTGCAGAAGATTGCTGCTGATTTACATGAAAAAGCTATTAAGATAATAATTTTTGGGGACAGCAAACATCCTGAAGTTGAAGGATTGATTGGCTGGGCCGGTGGAAATGCTGTAGTAGTGTCTTCACTCGAAGAGCTTGAACAACATAAGCTGGAACCACCGGCAGCATTGATTGCCCAGACTACAAGCAGTCCGGATCAATTTATAAGGGCGAAGGAATATTTTCTGAAACAGGTTCCGGGTGGATTGATCTATGATACACTGTGTCCGGAAACAAAACTTAGACAGGAAGAAGCAATAGACCTGGCGAAAAGGGTTGAAGCGCTGGTTGTCGTTGGCAGCAAATCCAGCGCTAACACAAAAGTTCTTTTTGATTGTTGTCGGCAGCTGAAACCATCCTGCCGTGTAAATAATGCATGGGAGTTGGATCCGTCTTTTTTAAGACAATACAAGGTATTCGGTGTAACTGCCGGTGCTTCAACTCCCCCCTGGACGATTAAGGAGGTTGTGGAGAAAATGGAGAACGAGAACTTGGAAGTAAAAAAAGAAGAACAGTTTCAGTTTGAAGGAGAAATAATGGTAGCACAGGTTGGTGAGCAGGTTACAGGAATAGTGGCCAGAGTTACCGAGGAAGAGGTCTATGTTGATATTGGTGGAAAAACCGAGGCCATTCTTCCCGTTGCTGAAGTCCATCTTGAAGAGGGGAAAACTTTAATGAATTATTTTTCCCCGGAAGATGAGATTGAGTTAACGGTCCTGGATACAGATGATCAGGAAGGGAAGGTTATAGTTTCTCATAAAAGGCTGGCCCGGGAAAAACGTATTCATGAACTTGAAAAAAACCTGGCTGAAGAAGTCATTCTTGAAGGTAAGGTTAAGCAGGTTGTCACTGCCGGTATTATTATCGACCTGGGTTCCGGTATTGAAGGTTTTATGCCCGGTTCTTTAGTCGATAGCAAGTATATTCCTGATTTTAATGAGTTCAAAGATCAAGATATCAAATTTAAAATACTGGAATATGATCGGGAAAAAAACAAATTAATCTTAAGCCGGAGAATAGTTATTGAAGAAGATAATGCTAAACTGAAAGATGAAACCCTTAGGGCGATTAAAGTCGGTTCGACTGTAACCGGCACGGTAAAAAGACTAACAGATTTTGGTGCTTTTGTCGATATCGGTGGAATAGACGGACTGGTACATATATCTGAGCTTTCATGGGAACGGGTAACTCATCCCGGAGAAGTCCTTCAGGTTGGCGATCAGATTGATGTACAAGTACTTGAGGTTATACCGGAGAAAGAAAGAATCAGCCTCAGTATAAGAAAAACTCAACCGGATCCCTGGACAAAATCAATTGAGGAGTTAGAAAATGGTCAGCTAATAACCGGAAAAGTTACACGCCTCGTTAATTTTGGCGCATTTATTGAGATTATGCCCGGGGTTGAGGGGCTTGCTCATATTTCCCAACTGGCAGATTATCACGTCAAACACCCTTCAGAAATACTTAAAGAGGGTGAAGAGGTTGAGGTAAAAATCATTGAGGTGAAGCCCAAGGCAAAAAGGATAAGCCTTAGCCTTAAAGACGCTCGCGGAGTTATGATTGCTCCAGGCAGCGCTGAAGGAAACAACACCGAAAATGGCAACGTTACATTGGGGGATGTTTTTGGAAATCTCTTTGATCAAGAAAATTTAACGTCTGACGAGGATGAGGTTGTCGTGTCAGAAGAAAATGAAGAGAATGATCCTGAAGGTGGCCAAGGGTAAATGCCCAGGTTAGAACGTAAAGACGAGCATATTATTTATAGTATGCATAAATTGCCAAACCGGGCCGATTTTTCTGATATACACTTCGTACATAATTGCCTGCCGGACCGGGATCATAATGAAGTGTCTCTGGATACATTTTATATGGGGCGAACTTTTCGTTCGCCTTTTTTTATTAATGCTATTACCGGGGGAACCAATTTGGCTCTGAGAGTCAATGCTCATTTAGCTGAAGTGGCCCGTAAAAACAGATTGCCGATGGCAGTAGGCTCTCAAATGGTCGCTCTAGAGAATAAATCTGCTGAAGCAAGCTTTAAAATTGTGCGAAAGATTAACCCTAAAGGAGTTATTTGGGCTAACATTGGCTCTTATGCTGAACCGGATATGGTTCACCGTGCGGTTAAAATGATCAGGGCAGATGGTGTGCAGATTCATTTAAACATTCCCCAGGAATTAATCATGAACGAAGGTGATTCACAATTTAAAGGAATGATAGAACGAATCAGGCGCATAAAAAATGAAATAGAGGTGCCTGTGATTGTTAAAGAGGTTGGTTTCGGCATTGCCGGGGAACAAGCACGCATATTGATTGATAGTAATGTTGATGCTATTGATATCGGTGGAAAAGGCGGGACTAATTTTCTGACTATCGAAAGCAAGAGAACCGGATTAAAAATATCAAGAGAATTGGAATCATGGGGTATTCCAACGGCGATCAGTTTGCTTGAAGTGGTTGCTGTTGCCCGGGACAAAGCTGATCTCATTGCTTCTGGTGGTATGTATAAAGCGATTGATATTGCCAAAGCATTGGCTATTGGCGCAAAAGCTGTTGGTATGGCCGGGTTGCCGGTTTACCTGCTGATTAAAAAAGGACGCACTGCCCTGGAGGATTATATTACAAAAGTTGAACGCGAGCTGCGCTTAATAATGACAATGAACGGTGTTACGTCAGTTAGTGAATTGCAGCAAGTTCCACTGGTCATAACTGGCTTCACAGCTGAATGGATGCAGAGGAGAGGCCTTGATCTATCAAACTACGCGCAGCGTTCAAGGATTAATTACACTAAGAAAAATGTTTCCGATAGGATTTAAATGATGAAAGAAACGATAAGTTATTCGATTGACACTGTTTCTCCAGGGTCTCCTGCTGCGGTATCCGGAATACAGGCAGGTTGGAAACTAGTGCGGATTGATAACCAGCCGGTTAAAGATATTATTGATTACAAAATAATGGAAGCAGATGAAAATCTGCGGCTGCTCGTACAGACTGACAAAGGACTTTTGCACAGGATAAAAGTTAAAAAACCGGCAGGTGTGCCCCTTGGCTTAGGATTTGACCCTCCGACAATGTCTGATCTACAGCGCTGCAGAAATAAATGTATATTTTGTTTCATAGAACAGAACCCACCAAATATGCGTCCGGCGCTATATGTAAAAGATGAGGATTATCGTTTATCTTTTCTTTATGGCAATTTTATTACCTTGAACAGTTTGAACGATCTAGAATTTGAACGTATTATCAAGCTGCAGTTAAGCCCTCTTTATGTCTCAGTCCATACAACGAACCCGGCCTTACGCAGAATAATCTTTGGGACAAAACATGCTGACAGAGGTTTAAAAAACTTGAAACGCCTTCTTAAAGCCGGAATCCGGATTCATGCCCAGGTAGTCTTGTGTCCCGGTTATAATACCGGGTTGGAGCTGGAGAGGACTATCCGCGATCTCGATCAATGGGGGCCTAACCTTACTGATATAGCCCTTGTTCCGGTCGGCCTTACAGCACACCGTTCTGCTTTGATACCACTGAGGAAATTTTTCCCGGAAGAGGCGAAAAAGATGATTGAGGAAATAGAAAATAAGCAGGAGAGGTTTCTAAAAACCAGGAACAGTCGATTTGTTTTTCTGGCCGATGAGTTTTATGTAATGGCCGGAGTCGAGTTTCCGGGTAACGATTACTATGAAGGCTATCCTCAGCTTGAAAACGGTGTCGGCCTTGCCAGGCAATTTTTAAGTGAACTGGCGGTTGTTTCAGATCAGGAATTGCCCATGATAAAAGAAAAACTTACAGTTACAGTTGCAGCTGGAAAAGCGGCAGAGGTGCTCTTGAAAACACTTGTCAAAGAATTCTCCAAAATCGATAAACTGATCATTAATCTGGTAGTAGTTGAAAATCGATTTTTCGGAGAGCCGGTAAATGTATCCGGCTTGTTGGCTGGGAGCGATTTGCTGGCAGCCCTGGAAGGAAAGGAACAGTGTGATCTAGTATTTATAGCGAATACATTACTTAGAGAAAAAAGCGACATCTTTCTTGACGATATGACGATTACAGAGCTTGAGCAATCATTAAAAGTACCCGTTCGTGCTGTTAGCGGCCCCCTGGAAATGTTAAAAATAATCCGGGATATTGCTGCCGCTCCTATATTAAACGAAAAAGAGGATCAGGTCTTTGACTAATAATATTGTTGCTATAGTCGGACGCCCAAATGTTGGCAAATCAACTCTTTTTAATCGCCTGACTTCGGCCAGAACGGCAATTGAAGAGAAGGTGCCCGGAGTGACAAGGGACCGGCTTTATGGAGTTTCGGAATGGTGCGGCCGCAACCTGGTGATTATTGACACCGGGGGTATGAGCTTTGGCCGTGATGACCAAATCACGACCCTTGTTCGGCAGCAGGTGAATCTCGCAGTTGATGAAGCAAATTTAATCTTATTTACTCTCGATGGAAAGGAAGGCCTTACCGCTCTTGATAAAGAAATTGCTGAATTGCTGAGACGGAGTGGAAAGATTATCATCCCGGTGATCAATAAAGTGGATTACCACGAAATGGATGTAGTTAAATATAATTTCTATGCCCTTGGTTTCGGTGATCCAATTTCCGTATCAGCTGCTCACGGGCGTGGAACCGGGGAACTGCTAGATCAGATCTGTAATTTGCTGTCTTTAGAGCAGGACAGTGAAGAAGCTAATGACATTGATGCAGTTAAAGTTGCAGTTATTGGCCGGCCAAATGTGGGCAAATCATCGATGATCAATAAGTTGCTGGGTGAAGAAAGGGTTATTGTCAGCCAGATACCAGGCACTACCAGGGATGCGATCGATACCTTTTTTAAACATGGCGATCAACCTTATATTTTAATCGATACAGCCGGAATGCGACGTAAAAGCAAAGTCAAAGATGCCGTCGAGTATTATAGTGTGTTACGTTCGCTAAAAGCAGTCCAAAGGTCCGATCTGGCTCTTCTCCTGCTGGATGGAGAAAGCGGTATCACCGAGCAGGACCAAAAGCTGGCCGGGTATGTTGATCAGGCAGGGCGGGGCTTGATTCTGGTGGTAAATAAGTGGGACCTGACTAAAGATCGGGGTAAAGCCCGCGAAATTTACCTGGAAAATATTAAGCGTTCATTCAGTTTTGTACCCTATGCTCCTGTAGTTTTTGTTTCTGCCCTGACCGGTTGGCGGTTGGATAAAATGTTTCCTTTAATTGTGCAAACCTGGCAGGAACAGCATAAGCGCATTCCAACAGCCCTGTTAAATGAACTGCTTGAAGATGCTATTGCTGTTAACCCTCCGCCGAATGTTAAAGGCAAGCGGGTCAAAATATTTTATGTCACGCAGCCTGAAGTCAAACCACCAACCTTTGTTTTCTTTGCCAATGAACCGGATTTAATTCATTTTTCTTATCTTCGTTACCTTGAAAACCGGCTGCGTGACTCATTTATTTTTAGCGGCACCCCGATTGTCATAAAACTTAAAAAACGCCAGCGGAGAGGTGAGTGATCATGACCTATCTTGTTTTAATTTTTGCCTACCTGATAGGTTCAGTCCCATTTGGCTATATTTTGACCAGGTTACTTCGAAACACTGACATCAGGAGTCATGGCAGTGGTAATATCGGTGCGACAAACGTTTTACGGGTTCTAGGTTGGAAAGCAGCTTTTCCGGTCTTTTTCCTTGATCTGTTAAAAGGATTAGCTGCTGTTTTATTGGCAAAAGCAGTTAGTGATCTACCTGCTTTTTACCTCGGGGCTGGATTGCTGGCCATGATCGGCCACAGTTTTCCGATTTTTCTTCGTTTTAAAGGAGGCAAAGCTGCCGCAACCAGTATCGGGGTTTTAGCCGCTGTTTCAGGTTGGTTAACTTTAGTTTTAATTGCCGGGGCCGGTCTGATCGTTGTTTTAACCCGCTATGTATCTCTGGGGTCAATTCTCGGGGCGTTGACAGTGCCCCTGCTGTTTTGGCTTTTTGGTTTTGATCTCTACCACATCATTTTTGGAGTGGCCATGGCTTTACTGGTAACAATGCGCCATTCTGAAAACATAAAACGGTTGTTAAAAGGTACCGAATCAAAACTCGGACAAAAAGTTTAAGCTGAAAATCCAAGGCAGAAAGGTTGAGTTATAGTGATTAGAAAAGAGCTTCTCGAGCTGCTGTTTGAAGCTGCGAGCATTCAGCGTTGGAATGACCATATCAGGCCTGAACATTTTACAGAACTTGATAAACAGGCCCATAAAATGGTTTACGCTTACGTTCTGGCTAAAATCGAAGAAGCTGATCACGGCGCAGCAATCAATTGGCCCGGCCTGATTGAGGGTGGCTTGTTTGAATTTTTGCACCGCATTGTGCTGACTGATATAAAACCGCCCATTTACTACAAACTGATGGCTGAAAAGGGGGAACAACTTAATCAATGGGTGCTTGAAAGACTTAAAGAAAAAGTCACCGATTTGCGAACCGATTTGCTGGCAAAGATGAAACAGTATTACCTTTCAACAGAATATGCCAGTCTGGAAAAGAGAATTCTGAAAGCAGCCCATTACCTGGCAACAAACTGGGAATTTAAAATAATTTACCGTTTGAACGAAGGCCTTTACGGGCTTGAAGAAACCAGGGCGGCAATCGCTAATCAGATTGAAGAACACTATGACTTAGCCGGAGTACAGAAACTTGCCCTTGGCAAAAAAACAGGTAATTTTTTGGATCTAGTTGGCCAACTTCGTTTCCAGCAGCGCTGGGCTCAATCACCGCGTGTGCCAAAAACATCGGTTATGGGACATATGCTGGTTGTAGCTATGATGAGCTATCTTTGCTCTCTAGAACTTGGTGCCTGTCCAAAACGGATCTATAATAACTATTTTGCTGCCCTGTTTCATGACCTTCCAGAGGTTTTAACCAGGGATATTGTATCACCGGTGAAGAGATCGGTGGCCGGTATCGAAGAAATCATCAAAGACATTGAACACAGGCAGCTGGAAGAAAGGATCTTTCCTTTGCTGCCGGTTTTATGGCACTCCGAACTTAAATATTTCACTGACGATGAATTTGCCAGCAAAATAATCGAAGGCGAACAGATTAAAACAGTTGGCTCCGAAATGATTAACAAATCTTATAACCGGGATCATTTTTCTCCATTGGATGGAGAAATAATAAAAGCATGTGATCAGCTTGCTGCCTATATTGAAACATTTCTTTCGATATCTCATGGGATTAAGTCTTACCATCTTGAAGAGGGAAACCGCCAGCTTTACAGTCTTTACAGTAATCAAATTATTGCCGGAATAAATTTCGGCCAGCTCTTCAGTTATTTTAAAATATAAACTAACCGCCTTTAAATATATTTTTGAGCTGTAAAATAACCAACAAGCCGGTTTTGCCGTCAGATGGTCCGTTTGACTTTTAAGCTGTATTGCATTAAAATGGGTTAGAAGTGCGTAGGATAAATAAGAATATATTTGCTTTATCATCGGGGCGTGGCGCAGCTTGGTAGCGCGCTTGACTGGGGGTCAAGAGGTCGCTGGTTCAAATCCAGTCGCTCCGACCAGCATTTTAAAGAAAAGGAGTGATTGCCTCTAAAATATGAGTCTTTAGCCTTATTAAGGAAAGGATGTGTTTGTTTGCCCAAGAAGAAGATTTTATTAAGTGCAGGTTTATGCTTAATTTTATTGTTGGCGCTAACTGTTCCTGTTCTGGCATCGACCTACCAGTATACTGGTACCAGTTTCAGGTACATAGGCGATATTTTTCATGAAAAAACATTTGAATTCATTAATGGAAGCGGATCCTTTAGCATTGAAGGAATAGGAAGAGCTGAGGGCACTCACGATGTTCACTCTGCAGAGAAGGATGGTGTGAGAAAGAGCAATATCGTGGTTAACCTTTCCGGGACGACTGACAGCAATAATGCCCTGGACCTGGAACGCATGGAAAAAGCGATGATTGACTACCTTGAGTCACAGCGTACTCAGGAAATTGCCGCTTTGAATAATATGCTCAGCAACACAGATCGCATGAGAATAGAAGATTACGAATCAGAACTGCAAAAAATAAATGCTTACTATGATGACATGATCCGGGAAGTAAAGTCCGGTTTTGCCGATGCCAAAAAAAATCTGCGAATTCTCAGCTCGTTACAAATTAACAACCCCAAAACAAAAGCCACCGTTAATATAGGAGTCGAGATGAATCCCGGCGAAAGCGGTTATATTAAACAATCAGTTGTTTCCAACAGCACTGCTGATGGAGAATACATGAGAATTAACAACCGCATCAGTAACACCGGGGGTAGAACCGCAAAAACTACGGAGATACCGGGCTACATGAGCGAAGTAATGACGGTTGAAGGCTACGCCGAAGTCTGGGAATCGACCGAAGTCAGAAGCGGTAAAGCAAAAGGCGGCGGCTGGTGGTTTACGATGCCTTAATCTGAAAGCATGGCAATTATAGAAAGACTGGAAAGGAGGTTTACAGGTTACAGGAAGCCTGAAGCCTCCTTTTTTTGACTTCGAAAAAAAACATTAGTATACTTGATATAAGAATTATTGTAATAACAAGATTATAAGGAGGTAAAAAATGAGCATGTTGATAGAAAAAGAGCTGACCGAACATCAAAAGAATGCTCTCAAGAGAGCAGAGGAACTAAAGTCAGCAATAAAAGATTACCGCGATGCTCTGGAGTTAATACCGACAGGGTTCAAATCCTGGCCGCAAATACTGGAAAACCAGAAAAGGATAAAAAAATACTTTGGGGTTTCGGAAGCAGATTGGAATAACTGGCGCTGGCAGTTAAAAAACCGCATTACCAAAACTGCTGTATTGAAAGAAATTCTTCCGCTGGATAACAAGGAAATTGAGGAGATAGAGAAAACCGGCTCGCACTTTCGCTGGGCTGTTTCTCCCTATTACCTCAGCCTGATCGATCCGGGCAATCCCTGCGATCCGGTGAAACAGCAATGTATTCCGGCTATCCATGAGTATGTGGATCAGGGTGGATTTGACGACCCGATGGCTGAGGAAGACACATCGCCGACAGCGGCTGTAACCCGTCGTTATGCAGATCGCCTGATTATTAAAGTGACCAACCAGTGTGCGATGTACTGCCGGCACTGCCAGAGAAGAAGAGCAATCGGTGAAAAAGATTTGGCTACTTCCCGCGAACATTTGAAAGAAGCTATTGACTATGTTCGTCAAAACGAAGAAATACGCGATGTCTTGCTGACCGGCGGCGATGGGTTTATGCTTTCCAACAAAACGATCGCCTGGCTTTTAGATGAACTGGATCAAATACCACACCTTGAAATAAAGCGCTTTGGTTCGCGTACCCCGGTTACTATACCACAGAGAATTGATGATGAACTATGTCGTATTTTATCCGAACATCTGCCTATCTATGTTAATACCCATTTTAACCATCCGCTCGAGGTAACACCTAGCGCCCAGGAGGCCTGTTATAAATTGGCCCGAGCCGGCGTAGGCCTAGGCAATCAGGCAGTGCTCTTAAAAGGAGTTAACAACGATCCCTTTATCATGCGTAAACTGAACCAGGATTTATTGAAAATTATGGTCAGACCTTATTATATTTTTCATGCCAAGGCTGTTAAGGGGACTTCTCATTTCAGGACCAAAGTGGAAGAAGGTATAGAAATTATGGAGAAACTGCGCGGCTTTACATCTGGCCTCGCTGTTCCTACATTTGTGATCAATGCACCGCTGGGCCAGGGGAAAACCCCGATGCTGCCCGAATACCTGGTTAGCAGTGGAAAAGATTACATCATGATCAGGACCTGGGAAAATAAAATACTTCGTTATGATAACCGGTGAGTAGTTGAGACTCTCCATTCTAATGAAGGGCCAGTGAGCTGTAGAGCTGATTAAAAGCTATACAGCTCACTTTCTAGATCAGGCATTAATCAATGTTGTTTTCGTCCGCATTTTTATAAACTGTATTGCCCACACGACAGTGAATATATTTTTGCACTTCTGTCAATGCTCATTGACTTTTAAATTAATTTTGTTAAAATGTATTTTGACGCTTTGAATCTAAAAAACTGTATACAAGGAGGTATTAGAGATGAGCGCTTTAGGCCGTCATATTTTGGCTGAATTTTATGGCTGCCCACCAGAGATCCTAAGTGATCGCGACAAGATTGAACAGCACATGGTGGCAGCAGCCCTCGAAGCT
>Ga0209498_1000214_pt1 | contig 34976 bp, 30 predicted proteins | sample WalLakDeSediment_FD_184131 | JGI IMG/M metagenome (GOLD analysis project Ga0209498, IMG submission 184131) | Lake sediment microbial communities from Walker lake, Nevada to study Microbial Dark Matter (Phase II) - Walker Lake 11/02/13 Deep... | ecosystem: Environmental > Aquatic > Freshwater >...
GTTCGAGATACAAATGCTTGAACCTTTTTTCTTCAGGCGCAGGCACGGGCCACTAGCTCAATTGGCAGAGCAGCGGACTCTTAATCCGGAGGTTCAAGGTTCGATTCCTTGGTGGCCCACCAGATATCCCGGCAGTTTAAACCAGTTATGATGTCCCGGAAATAAGCCTTTCTGGTGATTCTAGCTTTTAATCCCCCCAACTCCATCTTAGACATATGCGTTGATCAGATCCTTCAAAAGCGCGGCAGCAGCTCCAACCGGAGAACTCTTCCCACCGGTCAAGGTAATGGTGCCCATGGTATCGGTGACATAGCTTATTGCTTTTTCAGATCCATTCACCCCTGCCAGGGGATGGCCTTCGTCAAGAAGTTTTGGGGCAACACTGAGCTGCATTTCTTCATCTGATACAACCGATGTTCCAATAAGCTTGATAACCTTGCCCTTCCTGGCGGCCTGAGCGATATCTTCCTGTGTAACTTCTGTTATGCCGTGGACCGATATATCGCTGAGTCCAAAATAAGCATTGAAAACGCGGTTACATATCAGAATCATCTTATTGGCAGTGTCTTTGCCTAAAACATCATAATCGGGATTGGTTTCCGCGATCCCCATTTCCTGTGCCTGTTTCAGAGCAGCTTCATAGGAGGTCCCTTTATGGCTCATCTGAGTCAGGATAAAATTCGTTGTTCCATTGAGAATACCTTCAATTGACAGCACCCGCGTCCCTGCCAGGCACACCCTGCCCACATCAAGGGTGGGAAGAGCGGCTGCTGCAGCAGCGCTGATGTGAAGGCCACAGTTTTTTTTTCTGGCAGATTCGTGCAGTTCGCGGTAGAAGAGCACAAAAGGTCCTTTGTTGGCACTGACAACTTCCATTTGTTTTTCAATGGCCGCAAGAACATGGGTTTTGGCAGGCTCTCCGTCAGTCAGGTTGGTTGGCGTGGTTTCAATGAGCACGTCGGCTAGTCCCTGCCTGATTGCCTGTTCACCGGTGAACCCGGGTTGGCCATATCGGCCCAAATTTTCAACAGAACCCCCATTTCGAACATGAGTCAGCAATTGATGTGCATCAAGGCCGGCTTCTGATTCTGTAATGGCTGCTCCACCAATATCAACGGCTGCGCAAATAATAAAATGCAAACCATATCTTTTCTCAAGATCATCAGCCCCATGAGCCAGTAACTGGATAAATTCCCTGCCCACCCGACCGATTCCGCACACAATAATTTTTACGCTTTTCATCATTTGTTTCCTCTAAGGATCAGTCCCTCATAATCTGCCTTGGTTACAGAGGCCTTTATTATAACCGGGTTATCAGCTGCAAAGGCCTTATCAAGAGCATCCCGATATTCACGGACATTACTTGCGCCCAGAACAGGTACTCCAAAAAAGTTATCAGATGAAATATGGTCTTTATCCATAAGCCTGGTGCCATAGGGCTTGCAGCCCTTGCGCTCCTGCTTGATTCGAATCAGGGAAAGATCCTGGTCGGACATGAGTACGAAGACCACCTTTGTTCCAAGCCGCAAGGCAGTAGCCATTTCACCGACCATCATCAGAAAACCTCCGTCTCCCACAACGCAGCAAACTTCGCGATGAGGACAGCCAATCTTTGCCGCGATGGCAGCTGGAATACCAAAGCCCATTGAAGAACAGCCGTTGGTCATAATCTGACATTCAGGGGAAGGAGTTGGCCATTGCTGACCAATAAGATGCAAATGGGCTCCCACATCACAGGTCATTATCCCGTCCCGGGGCAGTTTCTCCCGCAAGCCAGCCAGAACCGCGCGGGAGTCAAAACTGCCCTCAGCTGGCTCAAGCCGGGCAAACATCTTTTTCCGCCTCTGGGCCAGGGAATTCAAATCCCAATCTTTCCGGGGACATTCGATGGCTTCAAGCTGCCTGAGGGAATAATTCAAATCACCAACCACATCACAGCCAAGGATAAACCTGGTCCGGTCCAGATCAGCCGGCCTGGTATCGATATTTAGAAGAGGAACGTCAGGCATCCAGTCTTCATAATTTATTTCCACCGGGTCGTAACCAATGCCCACAATCAAATCAGCCTGCTGATGAGTAAGACCGACCTGATCAGACAAAGCATGGGCCAGGACACCGGCGTAGCAGGGATGATCTTCAGGAACCATGCCTTTGGCCATGGGCGTTAAGACAACAGGGACCTCAAACTTTTCCGCGATCCTGATTATCAAAGGCCTGACATCCGCCCGGATGGAGGTAATGCCCAGGGCCAGCAAGGGCTTGCGCGATTTTTTGAAAATCTCTTCCATTTGAGCCAGAGTTGTCTGGTCCGCAACAGGGACCCTTTTCAGGGATAGAGGCTTGACGTATTCTTCTATGGCTTCATCCATGCCCATGCCGCTGGGAAGTCCGATGTAAACAGGACCAGGCCTCTCGCTTACCGCTATCTCATAGGCCTGATAAACGGTTTCACCTACCCTGTCCGGCCTCAGTCTTGTCTGGAACTTGGAGATGGGTTTAAAAAAACTCTGTTGATCAATATTCATCTGGGTAGTTCTATACAGCATTGAATCGCTCATTTCATCAGCAAAAGCCAGCATGGGAGAGCGGTCCAGAAACCCGCAGCACACCCCGGTGCTCAGATTGCATGCCCCGGGACCAAAGGTCCCGAAGCATGCTGCCATCTTGCCGGTCGATCGCCAGTACGCGTCAGCCATAAAACCCGCACAGGCTTCATTGCTGACCAGCACGAAATCTATGTCTTCAGTTTTACGCAGGGCCTCTCCATAATCCACCCAGTTGCCGCTGGGTACTCCAAATACGTACCTGATCCCCAGCTCAGCTAGTTTCTCAGCCAGTCTTTCAGCCACTGTGGCCATACAACCTCCTGTTTACCAGAACTGATCAAAACAATTTGGACCTGAATTGAGCCAATTTCTCCAACTGTTCCATAAACCACATCACGCGCTTGGCGTGGTTGAACTTTTCAATCCCTCAATTCTTATTCACTGACCACTGACAACCGGCTACTGCCTGCTGATATATCCTGCTCCAATATGAAAGCAGCAGGTCATGGTCAAGAAAATTAATAAACTGTGCGCGCTTCAGGTTTCTAATTTCCGGGTGCGGCAGGGGTTGCAAACTGGAAATCATAGGGTTAATGTCTGAGACTGGTATGTTTGCGCGCCTTTTGTAATGTTCCAGTAATCTTGACTAGTTTGGAGACCAAAATGGCCCGGAAAAACAGCGGGAAAAAACCATTCGACGTGATTATTGTGGGCGGAGGACCTGCAGGGCTCTTTGCTGCTTATTATCTCGGCGAACATACCAGCCTGGATGTTCTTGTCATAGAGAAAGGAAAACCATCGCATAAAAGAAACTGCCCCATAAGCTGGGATCAGGAATGCATCCGCTGTAAACCCTGCGATATTCTGTCCGGGGTGGGAGGCGCAGGCCTTTTTTCTGACGGCAAGCTCAACTATATTCACAAGCTTGGAAAAACCGATCTTACCCAGTTTATGTCTGTTGCTCAGGCCAAAAAACTCATTGACGAGACTGAAGAGATCTTCAACCGGTTCAACATGGACGGCATAGTTTATCCCACTGATATGGAAGCTGCCAGAAATATCCGCAAGGAGGCCCTGAAAAACGGTATTGACCTGCTGCTCATCAGACAAAAACACCTGGGAAGTGAAAATCTGCCTGGTCATATCTCTGCAATGGCTGAATATATCAAGAGCAAGGGCGTAACCTTCCACACTTCAGAAGAGGCAAAAGATATTATTGTTGAGGATAGGAAAGTCAAGGGACTGGTGACCAACCGTGGAGAATACCGCGCCCCCAACGTGATAATTGCTCCGGGCAGGATCGGAGCAGAGTGGATGAAAACCCTGGCTGAGCATCATGGTTTAAATGTTTCTCAGCGAGGAATTGAAGTTGGTGTGCGTGTTGAAGTTCACGGAGACATCATGTTCGACCTGTGCAATGTCATTTATGACCCAACCTTTTTTATCCGAACCAATACTTACGATGATCAGACCCGGACCTTCTGCACCAACCAGGGCGGTTTCGTGGCCCTTGAAAACTATCAGGATTTTGTCTGTGTCAACGGCCATGCCTATATCAATAAAAAATCGGAAAACACCAACTTCGCATTCCTGTCCAAAGTGGTTCTTGAAGAGCCTGTCACTGACAACCAGGCATACGGAGTGTCCATAGGCCGTCTTGCAACCATAATTGGAGGAGGCAAGCCTATTCTGCAGCGCTTTGGAGACCTCAAACGCGGACGCCGTTCAACATGGAATCGTGTGAACAACAGTTTTATCAAGCCAACCATGAAGAACGTCACCTGCGGCGACATCGCAATGGCTCTTCCTGAGCGCATCGTCCGCAACATTATTGAAGGTCTGGAAAAGCTCAATAATGTTGTTCCCGGAGTTTCAAATGAGGAAACCCTTCTCTATGCTCCTGAAATCAAGTTTTTTGCCACTCAGGTTGAGACCAGCAAAGATCTTGAGACTCACATCCACGGTCTTTTCGTGGCTGGTGACGGCCCGGGAGTGGCCGGAAACATAGTTTCCGCTTCAGCTACAGGCATCATCCCGGCCAAAGAAATCGCCAGAAGACACGGATAAATAACCCGCCCATTCTTGCGGGAATGAGCAAGGGTCCCGTTAAATCTGGACAACCATAATTTTTTAGAAGTGATGAACCCAGCGCACCTGGTACCGTTCTCCCTTGGGACGGTGCTTAACATTGCTTTCAAAGTAAACGTTGAAAAACAGATGATCACTCTGGGATATGCTCCACAGCGCTCCAGGACCAATTCCAAGCACCTGCTCTCTGCCCGGGATACTTTTCCCGTCAACCTTGTCATCAGTCACCTGCTTTAAATAATAACCATTGATGCCGGCCCTGAACTTATTGGGGATCAGCTCATAGGCAGCGGCAAAGTTGCAGTGAACCGCCTGCCCAGGCTTGATCTTGGTATCACTGTTTTCGTCATTCCAGAGATAGTGCAGACGCCAGGAGCCTGTCAGCCTGGGTGTGAAGAAGTATGTACCGGCCCAGTAAGGATTAAAGGAGAAATGGTTGCTGCCCGGGTTGAGCAATTTTTTCTTGTCGTACTTGCCAGTTGGCCAGATGGTTTGCAGCTCAATTCGATGCATGAATTTGGGACCTTGAGGACCCATTATGGGATCCCACTGAAGAAACGGGCCAACCAGTATATCGCCCAATCCGGTACCATTGTCGTTGAGAAAACTTGCAGCATTAAAACTGACTATTGGAACAATTACGTTAATGCCCCATTTGCCTCCCAGAAAAACTTCCCGGTCAGACTGGTAGATAAACTGGCTCAGGCTCACCCAGACGTCCAGCTTGGGATCCATAGGCGGACCGTCCACAAGTTCATCTGAAGTGTAGTACTGAACATACTGCGAAAAATAGAAACCCGGGCCAGCTGGAGGACCTCCATCCAAGAAACTGGTGAAACCCAGGTTCACTGCTGGCTGATTATAAGCGCCAGCCGGCGCGGCAATCATAATCACAAGCAACAGAATCGCTCCAAGCATTGACAGGCGATAACATTTCATAACTTACCTCCTTAATGAGACCATTTTGAGGGCTGCAAGTTCAACCTCATTAATAAATGAACACCATGTTTATATCCAGGTCATGTGACTGCATCACCAATAGCAGAATAGATATGAAAGCTGGAGCTTTTAAGTAAACATTCCGAAACAAAAGCACCCATCTCACTGCTTACGCCAAAATGGTCCCGACCGGCCTTATCCTTCCTGAAAAAAACTCGTAAAGATAGCTTGAAATCTACGCGTGAAAGAGAACATCAGACTGAACTCTACCAAAGTGGAGGGGTATTCCCGCCATGACCTGCTCTTGGATTATATGCAAAAGACAGAATAGAATCTTTCACAAAACTTAAGCGTTATTTAAATCTTCAGTCAAGAATTATTTGTCATCACCCCGGTAAAATTGATCCAGCCAGACCATCTTGATTGAAACAGTGGTCAAAACCTGATCAAGAATCCAACAGGATGATGCACCTGACTGTTCTGGCTTTCCACAGAAAAATTCGGAAAGTCATATTGTTACGATAGTGAACCTGAACCGGATAAGCCGTTCTTCAGGGCAGTAATGATCCGTTTCAAAATTCCACGAGCCGGGGGTAAAGCAAGTATTACAAGAACAGCCAGAGATGTCCATTCAAGCCATAGAGGAAGGAGTTCCCGGGAAGCTCCAATCTGGCCGACAACGTCAATTCCTGCCAGGCTGACCAGTTTATCAGTCAAAAACCCAAACAGGATAGTTGTCACCACTATACCAGAAAGATAACAGACCAGAGCTGCGTTGCCCATTTCACGACGAAGAACGCCCAGTGTAGCCATGCTCGTGATGGGTCCCGCAAGCAATAAAACCAGCACAGAGCCCGGTGAGACTCCAGCCATAAGCATTCCAGCGCCTATGGGGGTAACTGCTGACGCACATATATAGAGAGGGATACCGATGAGGGCCATAAACATCATGGGCACAAGACCACTGCCGTAACCTGCCAGTGTCTGCGGGGAAACATATGTTATGAGCAGACCAGCAATTACCAGCCCCATCAGAATCCATGCGCTGATATCGTCAAGCAAATCCCTGAAGGCGTAGCGCATGCCCTTGCGAATCCGGATAAAAACTGGCTGGTCCTGTGTTTCTACAGAGATGGAATCTAATCCATGAGAAACCTGATTTACGCAGCTTTCTGCGTGGGATAAGGATGCCCTGCTTGGATTGGTGAGCGACTTGCTCGCAGCTGCCACCAGAAGTCCAGTACTTACAGCGGTAATTACAGCCCCAAGAGCCCGCATCACCGCCATGAACGGTCCCAGTAAGGCATAACTGATGGAAACAGAATCAACCCCAATTCCAGGCGTGCCAATGAGAAAAGCCACAGCAGGACCACGCCCGGCACCCCCTCGGTATAGAGCCAGTGCAGTGGGAATAGCTCCGCAAGAGCACAACGGAAGCGGAGCGCCAACTACGGCAGCACGAGACACTGCCCCAAGACCGCTGCCGCTCAGCCAGCGCTTCAAAAATTCCTCTGGAACAAAGGCCTTAATCATTCCGGCCGCGAACAGTCCAAACAACAGCCAGGGTGCGGCTGTCAGAGATATTGAAATTATTTCCTGAAAGATAATCATAAGCTTTGATCCTGAGCCCAGACTTCTGCTGAATAAGCAACTCAAACTTTTTTTCGTGACTTTCTATTCCCGGGCCATGCTGAAATGAGTTCTCACCCATCCATTGTACAGGAAGGTGTTTATCTCCCGGAAGTCTCTTATAAAATCACGATGATCGAAAGAGGCCTGAGCCCTCCATCCCTGTGATAAATCCCGTAACCTTTTTTATTGTCCTTAAAAACCATTATAATGTCTACCCATGGCCAGATAATGGTCACTATAATAAAATCTCTTCAACTAAGTAAAAGCAGCGCTTATCGGCTTTTACTATGCTGATATTCCACATCGCGATTATTTTGGCATAAGTTTTGCTAAATAAAAAGAATTGGAAATGAACACAGGCAAACCAGGGCAAAAAATTAAAAAATGACCATCATCACGGAACTTGCAATATTCTTAAGGACTCTACTGACTATGAGAACACTCTGATTTATCTTGATTTTTTTGGATGAGCTTTGATTTTACAGGCTGGAAATAAATCATAAGGTGAACATGATGTTTAAAAAAATTATCAATAAATTTTCCAGTGTTAACGCAAGTATTGTATTAATCCTGGTAATGGTCTGCGCCATGTTCATCCATGCCCAGGTTCAATCCCAGAAGGGAGAAACTGCTGCTCCTTACATTGAACAGCATCCAAATTCAGGCCAAACCTGGAGTTATGAATCAAAGGAGCATTATAAAAATCATCAGAATTATGAATCAACGGAAGATTATTCCCTGGAGGCCCGGGATTAAAATTAAAGATAATCCTCAGTTGCTTGTTGTTTTTCAAAACAATCTGTTATAAAAGAATCTGCATGATCTGAATTCTCTGTATGCCTGACAAATGCGGCATGGGGTCTCTGAGACGAAAGTCATCCTCACCTTTGTGATTGAAACACGAGGCCAATGCATTTATGCATATTGTCTGTAATGCAGAAATGCATTGGCTTGCGCATTTGCGCAAAACTTGCATTGCACATCCATTTTTAAACCAGCAAAAGCAGCTGGTTATGCATGCAACTATCTCAAATAACTGCACTATTTTACATAAAGTTTCTGGTATTTATTTTGCTTTTACAAAATTGCCTGTGATTTTTTAAGAAAAAAGCCCAGGCAATCAAAGGCATATAAAGGTTCTGAGTAGTGTTTTGTTGAATAAGTATGCCAACAAGGGAGGTAAGTGGCCATGAAAAAAATTATTGTCTCCTTGGTCATAGTTCTATTTCTGTTAACCGGATGCGCCGGTCAACAGCATACTGTAGGAGGTGCGGCTTTGGGCGGCATTGGAGGTGGCATAGCCGGCGCCCAGATCGGCAAGGGAACAGGCAATATTGCCGCTATAATTGGTGGCACATTACTTGGTGCCGCATTGGGTGGTTATATAGGCAGCTACATGGACAGAATGGACAATAGAGATTACGTCCTGCTGAATCAAACACTTGAAACAGCTCCCACTGGTCAGCCTAATCAGTGGCATAACCCTGACACACGAACATCCTACAGAGTACAGCCTGTAAAAACATATCAGGTCCAAACAACAGGTCAGTATTGCAGGGAATACCAGACAGACGTAATAGTGGGCGGCGAGATTCAGCAGGGATATGGAACCGCTTGCAGGCGTCCTGATGGACAATGGGAAATTATAAAATAAGCCTTCAAGTTAATGAAATTGTCAAAACGGCATGGATAAGCAAGCATATTAAGCAGGCCCAAGCAATCAAAATAGTGTTCCAAAGCTACAAGCCTGCAGAATTAAGATGAAATCTGTTTTAAGGAGCATCTCATGATAAAGAAGAAGCTGTCCCTGGTAATCCTGCTGGTCTTAGCCGCAGGATCATTTTTGATATCCGGGTGCACAGGAGCAACCGTCGGTGTGGGCGAACAACCGTATTATCGACATAGCCCTGCCAAAGCTGGTCCTCCTCCATGGGCTCCAGCCCATGGCCTCCGCGCCAGATACACATATCAATATTATCCTTCTTGGCAGATATATTATGACCTGAACCGTAATCTCTATTTTTATAATAGCGGCGGACAGTGGAAAATGTCCCATAGATCTCCAGTGCGTATTCATTCAAGAACCAGGGACAGTGTAATCTTGTATATGATGACCGACCAACCTTATCAGTATCACCCCCATGTGATGAAGCATTATCCTCCGGGTCAGGCTAGAAGTACAGGAAGAGGGAGAAGGTAGAAGGTAGATAAAAATTCTAAATTTCAGCAGGTTAACATTTGCTGATTTGATATAAAAGTATTGAAAATCAGCATATTGTCATACAAAATGCAATAGCTTGGTTCAGTTCTCAAACTCCAGCCATCCCGCACTTGCTTGAGAGGCTGTTAAATTCAGTCAGCCAATATAGTCAAATCAAGCAGGTGCGGGGAAAAAATCTTCAACATCCTCAACGGCTGATAAGCCAGGCTCCAGGAGGCAATTTCCTGGATAATTCCGCGCAATTACCTGGTGGGGGCTGCAGGCCAGGTGGATGTCCCGGAAACCAGATCCTGCAAAAGCCGGGTGGAGGCCAGTGACCTTTTGGTATCTTTCCTTTAGGCATTCGTCCTATGAACATCTTCTGTGGAGGCAGCTGCTCTATGGGCATTTCATGGGACAATGGAAAATTATCCTCATAATAAGGCTGTGTAATGATCATCTCAGACTCACGGCCTTGTATTTTCCAGGAGCCGTCAGGCATCCTGCAGGCTGTTCCGTAAGCATCCTCCAACTTGCCTCCAATGTTCACCTTTGTTGTGAATTCCCTGCAGTATTGGCCATCAACTGTCTTGTAGGTTCTGACAGGAGTCACATGGTATTCATGGCCTGTATCCGGATTTTGCCATGAGACGGTCTCACCTGTAGGCTGAGTTTCCAGGGTTTGAGACATGCGCTGTTGATCGATTCTGTCCATGTACCCTCCCACATAACTCCCCAGCGCGGCCCCTGCCAGTGTTCCTCCGATAATTGCCGCTATCCGGCCTGATCCGCTTCCGATCTGAGCCCCAAGAATGCCTCCTGCGATCCCTCCAAGAACTCCACCTCCCACCTGATTAACTTGCCCATGGTGTTGACCGGACTGTGCTCCTCCGATGCCTGCAAGACCGATTATCAAAAATGGAATGATCACGAATGAAACAATCACTCTATTGAACATGTTCATATCCTGACTCCTGATTTTGAATTATCCGGTTTAAACAGTTTCCATGCTTTGATCACCCAAGGAGCCTTGAGAGGCACAATCTTGATTTCGAATTTCTTCTCGATTACGGAACACGGTTCTTCTGCTTATGCCAAGAAGCTCAGCTGTTTGCTCGACATTTATGTCGTGTTCAGCTACCAGGATCACAGAAAGAGCCTTGCGATATTCATTAATTGTGGTCGCATGATCACGAAGCTGCTTGGCCAAATGAACCTCCTTCTTGCTGAAAAAAATGGATTTTGACATGGTTCACCTCACCAGAATATAATTTGGTAATATTTTAATTTTAAACAAGAATAATAAAAAAATCAATTCTGTTTGTTTTTTCAAGCTGCACATCCTGATTTTAAAGTTGATAATCTCAAAAATTATCTGCAAGAATTATACTTTTAGTACAGCAGCTTGCTAAATACAGATAATGATATGATCATCCGGCTTAAAAGCAAAATTAACTCTAGAGTATTTTGATCACAATGCGAAAATTCCTTTTCAGGCAAATGAAGATCTAAAGATTCTCCAATAGATCATCTTTCTTGCAAAATCATACTTATTCCTAAAAAATAAGATAAATCTGATTTTTAAGGAATAAACTCTTTTCCCCCTCCAGAAAAAATATAATACACCAAACTGCAATGGCTGCGGTTAGTTGAAAAATTATTTTTTTCATTTCTTCAGAATGGCCACAGTCTTTTTTAATTATAAATGCAAACTGGGTCATCAGCTTTGTCTCAGGCAGCCTTTATGCTTAATGGTATAATTCTTGCCAGAATGAAATGTTCATGAAGCCATATCTGGCAAAATGCGCTGATTCTACTAAGCAAAAGACCAAACTTTTACATGTCTGTTCTGTGTCGCTCAATTTGCCCGCAAAAACCGGACTGGGGACGGTCAGCCTGGGTTTGATGTATATCTGTTGATACATGGCTTCCAGGCCGAAAATTCACCACCCAAAGGACCTGGCTTTTTATCAGTACTTTAAGCTGGGCAGATAAATTCCATGTTTTGATGAATCTAAACAGAATCGGCCATGTTTACTCATAGCCTGAAACAGAGAAGCAGACAGAATATCTTTGCTTGAATGAATGATAATTTTAAATCAATAAGGCTAAGGACTGACTTGAGAGAGATTTTTTCATTAACCGTACAATGCACATAGACGAGCCAATAATGCTAACAAACACTGCCTTCCCAGAATACAGTCTCCAGTTCGAGGAAATCAGCTTCCATGAGCATCGCGACCTTCTACTGAACGCTCCCGTAGGTATTTTTATCTCAACACCTGCGGGTCATTTCCGGTCAGCCAACCTGGCCATGGTTACAATGCTCGGCTATGAAAACCCCGGTGAACTCGTTGAATCCATTAAGGATATTGCCGGACAAATTTATGCTGATCCTGGGAAGAGGAAGGAACTCCAGTATCTTTTGGAGCTCCACGGCAAAGTAGTCAATTATGAATGCCGTCTGCTTCGCCGTGACGGTTCCATATTCTGGGCTTCTATCAGTGCCCGGGCTGTTCTGGAACAGAACGGCCATATCGATCACTACCAGGGATTCATCATAGATGTCACCAGGCACAAGGAGTCCGAACAAGAGCTGCAGGGGCAGAGCCTGCGCTTACAGAACATAATCCAGGGTTCAAACGTTGGAACCTGGGAGTGGAACGTTCAGACCGGAGAAGCATTTTTTGATGAGAACTGGACACAAATACTGGGTTATAATCAAGATGAGTTATCTCCAGTCAGTATCAACACATTGGAAAAGCTCACCAACCCAAATGATCTGGGTCAGTTCAATAAATTGCTCATGCGTCATTTTGCTGGGGAATTGTCCCATTTCGACTTTGAATGCCGAATGAATCACAAAAATGGACATTGGGTTTGGATTCATAGCCGGGGGCGGGTTGTCACCCGTACATCCGATGGCAAACCTCTGATGATGTTCGGTACACTTACCGATATAACCAAGCGCAAACAGACCGAAGAACGCCTGAAATATCTGAGCTTCCATGATCAACTTACAGGAGTTTACAACCGGGCATACCTTGAAAACGAAATGAAACGCCTCAACAAAAGCAGGGAGTACCCTGTTGCCATCATTTCAATAGACGTGGATGGGCTAAAGCTTGTCAATGACGCCCATGGCCATGAGTTCGGGGATAAACTTTTAATACAATGTGTTGCCCTGTTGCAGGAAACCCTCCGCAAGTCTGATATCCTGGCCCGTTACGGAGGGGATGAGTTTGTGGCTTTTCTGCCCAGAACAGACTATCAGACCGGAAGCAAAATAGTCGCCCGGATCAGAGAACAGATTGAAAAACATAACCTTCAAAAGCAGGACCAGCTGCCACTCAGCTTTTCCATGGGAATGGCCGTTGCTGAGGATGCTGAAAAGGAAATCTCGGCCGCCTTTAAGAAAGCAGACGATCTCATGTATCTGGATAAGATGAAAAAAGATGTGTCAGCCCGATCCCAGATCATCAGGTCCCTTATGGCCACAATGAAAGAAAGAACATTTATCAAGAACGGACACCTCCACAGACTGGAGAATTTATGCCGCCTGGTTGGAGAAAAGGTTCAGCTTTCAGCAAAGCAACTTTCTGACCTGGCTCTTCTGGCCCAGGTTCATGATCTGGGCAAGGTTGGTATTCCTGACCATATTCTGTTCAAGCCGAGCCCCCTGACTGAAGAAGAATGGAAGATCATGCGCAAGCACCCTGAAAACGGGAATAGAATTGCCCGTGCCAGTATTGACCTGGCTGAAATAGCTGACCTGATCCTGAAACATCGTGAGCGCTGGGACGGAAAAGGGTACCCCCTTGGCCTTAAAGGTGAGGAAATACCCATTGAGTGCCGTATCCTGGCAATTGTCGATGCTTATGATGCCATGATCAATTACCGGCCTTATAGAAAAGCCATGTCCATTGCAGAGGCCAAAGAAGAAATTATTACCTGCGCTGGAACCCAGTTTGATCCTGACCTGGTTGAGGTCTTTCTGGAGGTCCTGGATTCTGATGACCAATTGGATAATCATATCAGATGAAAGCTGATCATAACCAGTTGAAAAGAGTTAAGCTGGTTGTTCCGGACCATTAACAAGTTGCTTTAAGGAAAAGCGGCTGAATTTATAATCTCACACAACTGCTCATAAAAAAGTTCAGGTGATAATGCTCCATTATTCCCCAAAAAGGATCAGTCCCAAAAAGCTGCTATATAATATTTCAGCAAAAGAACCTGACTCATTGCAAACAGCTGCTGGACTTGCAATCCAATGTCCGGCTGAGGGATATGACTCAGAATATGATCATCCATAATAACTGGGATGACCTGCTTCTGTCCGCTGACCAGCAGCGGCAGTTAAGGGCAATCTCTCACTACCTCAGGTACCGCACCCCAATCAAAGAAAATTGGGGATCTGGTCACATCCAGGCCATGGGAAAAGGGGTCAAAGTGCTCTTTCACGGACCTCCAGGCACCGGCAAGACCATGACAGCCGGCATCCTGGCCGGAGAACTCGGGATGGATATGTTCAGGATCGATCTTTCCATGCTGGTAAATAAGTATATAAAAGAAAAAGAGAAGAACCTGATTCGTATCTTTGATGCTGCTGAAAGCTCCGATATCATTCTGTTCTTTGACGAGGCCCACGCCCTCTTCGGCAAGGGCACAATAGTGAGTGGTTCCAATGGCGGTTTGACCAATAAGGAAATAACAAATCTGCTTAAGAAAATTGAGGAATATGAAGGCATAGTCATCCTGGCCACCAATGTTTGCAAAAATATGGATGAAGCCTTCATGAGGCGGATACATTTAACCATAAGGTTTCCTTGTGCCATAAAGCAGGGCCTGTCGCAAACAAATAACCTCAAGGCGCTTAACCTTCCTTTGTCTAAAAAACCAGTTCAAAGGACATTCAAACCAACTTCAAAAGGAGAACTCATGAACAAAACCCAGTTAACATCAAAGCTCGCAGAGAAAACCGGCATGACCAAGGTCAAGGCTGGCGACGCCTTAAACGGAATTATTGAAATCATAACTGAAGAATTAAAAGGCGGCGGTAAGGTTATTCTGACCGGATTTGGCTCCTTATCCACAGTCCAGAAAAAGGCCAGAACAGGTCGCAACCCTCAGACGGGCAAGAAGATCAGCATTCCAGCCTGCCGAGCCCCAAAATTCAAGGCAGGGAAGCTGCTCAAAGACGCTCTTTCCTGATATCCGGGAATAAGGATTTCTGATGCTGTTAATGCCAGCTTTGAGCCTGATTGCTCAATTGTTTCGGGCTCTGAAGGTGTTTCGCGAAAGACCTTGTTAAACAGACGGTTCAATCCCGCACCCACTTGAGATATCGATTATTTCCACAAGGTAAAATATTATAGACTCAAGTGGGTACGGGAAGACTTTTTGCGGCCAATCATCATCCGGACCCATCAAAAAACCCTGTCATGTTAAGCCCGGTAAACAATGCCTGCCAGATCAGGGAAGAATCCTCTGGTGTCCAGGATAGGGACCCCAAGGCCAGCGGGATTGATTTCTTTGTATTGAGAATGAGCTGTGCATAAGATGATCAGATCATAATCTCCTGTAACCGGACTGGATTTTCGCCCTGCAAAGTGTGAAAATTCTCTGGATGGCCTTATTTCCGGCACAAAAGGATCATTATAATACGTCCTGGCACCTTTACTTTCCAAAAGTTCCATAATCCGGTAAGTGGGAGATTCCCGGTCATCGTCCACTTCTGCCTTATAGGCCAGGCCAAGTAGAAGGATTCGGGAATTTTTCAGTGCCTTTTCCTGTTCATTGAGCACTTCAGAAGTTCGCTGAACAACAAAATATGGCATGGAGGTATTTATTTCCCCGGCCAGTTCAATAAACCTGGTTGCTACATCATATTCGCGCGCTTTCCAGGTCAGATAGAAGGGGTCAATGGGAATGCAGTGCCCCCCAAGGCCCGGTCCAGGATAAAAAGGCATGTAGCCAAAAGGTTTGGTGGAAGCGGCCCTGATAACCTCGAAAACATCAATATCCATTTTCATGAAAGCGGTTTTCAGTTCATTGACTAAAGCAATATTCACGCTGCGAAAAATGTTCTCCATCAGTTTTACCGCCTCAGCCGCCCTGGTGGAAGATACCGGCACCAGCTGGTCAATAACCTGACCGTAAAGGGCCATGCCCACTTCAAGACAGTCAGGGGTAATACCTCCACAAACCTTGGGAATGGTCCGGGTGTTAAAGCTGGGATTGCCCGGATCTTCTCTTTCGGGTGAATAGACCAGGAAAACATCCCTGCCCACCTTCAGGCCTGCCTTTTCAATTCGGGGTTTAAGCTCTTCATCCGTGGTACCGGGATATGTAGTAGACTCCAGGGAAATTACCTGCCCGGGACGCAAATAAGGCAGAATTTCTTCAAGGGAATTAATCACATATGATAAATCAGGCTCACGGTGACGGTTCAAAGGAGTAGGAACACAAAGTATCAGTGCGTCAGCTTCTTTGGCCTTTGAAAAGTCAACGGTCGCTTCAAAATGTCCATCCTCAAGAGCCGAAACAATGGACCGTGCCGAAATATGCCGGATATAACTTTCACCAACCATCAACTTTTCAACCTTGCCTTGATCAATATCCAGCCCCAGTACAGGATAACCCACCTCTAAATAACGCAAGGCCAGAGGCAAGCCCACATAGCCAAGGCCCAGGACTCCTATGCTGGCCCTGCGATTGTTTAACTTGTCGATAAGACTGCTTTTCATATGGTCCTTCTTATAATTTATTATTGTAACCAGGTTGATTTTTAAAACATATCCTGATCAGAATTCAGAGTAAAGATAAAACAGAATCAAAGAACAATGGCCCGAATATAAAGGGGCACTGACAGAGTACTTTTGCTTTTCAATGCCAGTCAGGCAAGACCTTTCTTCCTGATTTTCTTATACATAATCTTAATTGAGCGATTTTTCCTGAAACTGTTTGATAAGCCTGTCATTGCGAGAACCCGAAGGGTGCGTGGCAATCTCAAAATAATTGACTGAGATTGCTTAGGTTCCCTCGCAATGACATAGAAAAATCGCTCAATTTAAGCATAAATCAATTCATCATGGATTTCCACCAGCTCCCATTTCCCCTGGACCATCGTTCATGAACCATTACCTGACCTTATTCTGAATGATCAAACCGGTCATGATCAGGATAAGGCCGATAATGGTTGAAACGAGTATTGTTTCCCCCACCAGCAGGTAAATGAAAATCAAAGACAAAAATGGAGAAAGATAAATCAGGTTGCTGACCTGTGCGGTTGTCGCGGAAAGCCTGAGGGCCTTGAGCCAGAAAACAAAAGTAATTCCCATCTCAAAAACTCCCACATAAACTGCGCCGTAAAACCCGCGCGCGTCTTCAAAGCCAAAGGTGGTAACAAAAGGCAGAAATAAGGAAATATAAATCAGCCCGGCGCAGAAATTTAAAAACAGCTTCAGGATAGGGTCCAGATCATCTTTGGTGTTGTATATCCAGTAAAGGGCCCAGATGATGGTGCTGCCAAGAGCCAGAGCCACACCCAGGGGGTTGGAAAATTCCAGACCCAGTATGTTCCCCCTGGTAGAGATGACCAGTGTGCCGCTGTAGCTTATTACAATAGCCAGGATCTGAAGCCTGGTGATTTTTTGCTTCAAAAGGGGGATGGACAAGAGAGCCAGGGTAATGCCCCATGTGTAGTTAAGGGGTTGAGCCTCCTGAGCCGGCAAAAGATCATAGGCTTTGAATAGAACCAGATAGTAGAAAAAAGGATTCAAAAAACCCAATACCAGTGAGGATTTTATGTTACCTGTGGTTATCAGCCTCCAGAAGCCAGGACCAAAAAAATACAGGCACAGAATGCCCATGACCACGGTAGATGTCAGGCAGGAATAGAAAAGCAGCTGCACATGATCCATGTAGCGCAGGGATATTTTGAAGGCTGAAGCCACTGTTGACCAGATGGCAACTGTGAGCAAAGCGTAAAGATATGCTTTTTTCTGATCCGGCATGTGCAGGCAGACTTATGGATAATTTAAGGGTGATTTTTTACTTGAAAAGAAACTCATCCGGATTTATCTAATTTGTTTGTCTTTTTTGTTCAACAATTTCCTGGGAAGATGAACCAGGTATAAAAATGGCTCAATAATGAATGATCTGCTTTCCTTGATAGGAAAAACCCCTCTGGTTGAAATCAGAAATATTTCTCCCAACCCTAAAGTCAGAATATTTGCCAAGCTTGAAATGAAGAACCCCGGAGGTTCGGTCAAAGACAGGGTCGCCCTGGCAATGATTGAAAGGGCCGAGGCAATGGGTGACCTTGGTCCCGGCAAAACAGTGATCGAGGCAACTTCCGGAAACACGGGCATTGGCCTGGCCATGGTCTGCGCGGTCAAGGGTTACCCCATAAGGCTCCTCATGTCATCTGCTGCTTCTGAAGAGAGAAAAAAGATCATGAGGGCCTATGGCGCTGAGATAGTTCTGACCCCGGGGCATCTGAGCACAGACGGAGCCATTGAAGAGGCGTACCGCATGGCCAGAGAAGAACCGGACAAGTATGTGCTCATGGATCAGTTCAACAACCCGGCCAGTATTGAAGCGCATTATCAGACAACCGGCCCTGAAATATGGGAGCAGACAAAAGGCCAGGTCACCCATATCACTGCCTGTCTGGGCACCACCGGCACCATAATGGGGGTTACCAGGAGAATGCGCGAAATTGCTCCTCATGTCTGTTGCGTCGGCATTGAACCTTATCCCGGGCACAAGATTCAGGGCCTTAAAAATATGCAGGAATCCTACCCTCCAGGCATTTACGATAAAAAAGCCCTGAACATGGTCACTCATGTCAAGGATGAGGATGCATTTTTCATGTGCAGGGAATTGGCCCGAAGGGAAGGTCTTCTGGTGGGCATGAGTTCAGGAGCGGCCATGGCCGGAACCCTCCAGCTGGCCAGAGATATTGACCAGGGTTTAATAGTAACAATTTTTTCTGATAGTGGTGAGAGATATCTGAGCACAACCCTTTTCAGCGTTCCTGAAAAAGACGGCATCAGACTTTTTGACCTGAAAACCCGAAAAAAGACTCTTCTGCAAAGCACCGCCAACAAGCCAGTCCTGTTCACCATTGGCCCCAGGACCAATTTCCCTGATGATCCGGACTTCTGGAGAAGGGCGGTCCTGTTGGATGTTGCAAACCGTTATCTGGCTGATAAAGGTGATGATCCCAGACCAGCAGTGGCTGTAGCTGATTATGACGACAGCACCCTGGAAGCGGTCAGAGCCGGGGAAGTCAATTTAAAGGATTTCAGCCAGAAAGCAGTTGACTCTCTTGAAGCCTTGTCAGGAAATTTAAATCTCAGTAAACAATTCAGATTTATTCGTGCATCCAGCCGCCTTGATGAAATCATCCAGGTTTGTTCAAAGCTTTTGTCCAGAGGACTGGCCTATGAGAAGCTCAGGTCCGTCTACTTTGACGTGGGCAGGGATAGCGACTATGGAAAGCTGGCCGGAATTGATCCTGATACCATAATTTCCGGAAAAACTGTTGACCTGGAAGATTACGTCAAGGACAGCCCCAGGGATTTCACTCTCCTGAAAAGGGCCAGCCTGAAAGACCTTAAAGAAGATTACGTTATTAAAACCAGGTGGGGCAATGTCAGGCCTTCTTGGTATTTACAGATGGCCGCTTCAATCAGTGAGAATCATCTGGACCTGGTTTTAGCCGGCGAGACGCACTTTTTCCCGCACCTGGACAACCTCAGAAGTATATGGAAAGGCGCCATGGAGCTTGTTCCCCAGTGCTGGATAATGGCTAAGTCGGTCAGGCCTGAGCCTGGCAGGGAAACCTTGCCCGGCCTTAATTCAATGGCCGGGAAAGATGTGGGTTTTTATGCTCTGCGTCTCTGGCTGTTGTCCGGTTCATATCATAAGACCCTTCTTTATTCTGACAGAATCCTGTCAATGTGGGCTAAGAACTGGCATCGGATTCAGGAACTCTACTCCCTTTTAAACATGAGTGAATTTGGCGATGCTGTTTTTTTAAAAGATGAAATTCATGAGCTTTGCTCAAAACTTAATGGCAGCCTGGACAAAAGCATTGAAGATGATCTGTCCATATATCAATTCTGGCCAGACTTGTTCTCTTTCTGTAAAAAAATTCGTAAGTTAAGTGATGATGGAAAGCTTGGCGGGGATCAGGCTGAAGAATGCGCAAGCGTTTTGAAGAGGATGGATGATATCCTGGGCATTCTGGACTGGAACAACCTGCCCCTGGCCCCAAAAAAATACCCCGCAGATCTGTCTGGCATTCTGGGAAAAAGGACCCTGGCCAGGAAGAATAAACAATACTCTCTTGCTGACCAGCTCAGGCAGGATATCCTGGATATGGGGTTCAGGATTGAGGATACCCAGTCCGGGGTCAGGGTTTATAAGATAATCGGCTGATTCATAAAAAGGCAATGCATAGACTCACTGGAATAAACATAGTTGAAAAAATTATGGAGCTGGGAATATGGATGAAAAATTCTGGATAGCATTTGGCGATGTGCATGAGAGAATAGACAATATACATAAGATTAAGGATATCGCGGAAGCTTCAGGAGTGCTTGTTTCCGGTGATCTGACCAATGTGGGAGGCAAAACCAGGGCTGCCGGCATTATTAATGAAATTAAAGCTCTGAACAGGAATGTTTATGCCCAGATCGGTAATATGGATACCAGAGAAGTGGAAAAATATCTGGATGAATCAGGAGCCAATGTTCACAACAGACTGGTCAAGCTTTCCCGGGAGGTCCATCTTCTTGGGCTTGGATATTCAACCCCGACTCCCTTTTCTACTCCCTCAGAAGTTGAAGAGGAACAGGTCAGAATATGGCTGGACTGCGTTTTGGATCAGGCCGCTCAAACAAGCAACCTGATTTTCATGTCCCATACCCCACCCTACAACACCAGGGCGGATCTCCTCAGTTCCGGAATCAACGCCGGCAGCAGAGCCGTGAGAAACTTTATTGAAAAGGTCCAGCCCGGAGTCTGCGTCACCGGGCATATCCATGAAGCCAGGTCTGTTGATCATCTTGGGAAAACCATTGTCATTAATCCAGGAACATTTGCTTCAGGAGGATACGCCAGAATAACTTTCAACGGCCGCAAACTGAATGCTGAACTGAGGCATGTTTAATGATTATTCATTCATGGAACGTTAATGGCTTTCGCGCTGTGGTGGGTAAGGGCTTCTGGGACTGGTTTCAGCAGTCTGATTCAGATGTTGTCTGTCTTCAGGAGATAAAGACCCGGCCGGAACAATTAAACAGCAGGGATAAATCTTTTCCGGGATACCAGATTTTCTGGAACCCCTCCAGATCAAAACAGGGTTATTCCGGAGTGGCCACATTTTATCGGAACAAACCCAAGGACATATCCAAAAGCCTGCCTGATGAGAGGTTTCAGGGTGAGGGCAGGCTGATTCTCCTGGAATATGATAATTTCTATCTTTTCAATGTCTATTTTCCCAATGGCCAGATGAACGATGAACGCCTGCAGTTCAAGCTCCAATTCTATGACTCTTTTCTTAGTTACGCTCAGATGCTCAGGCAGAAAAAACCCATTGTGGTCTGCGGTGATTTCAACACCGCCCACAAGGAAATAGACCTGAAAAATCCAAAGGCCAATGAAGACAGATCAGGGTTCCTGCCCATAGAAAGGCAATGGCTGGATAAATTCATAGCCCACGGATATATTGACACTTTCCGGATGTTCAACCAGGAACCAGACCATTACACCTGGTGGACTTACAGATTTGGAGCCAGATCAAGGAACGCGGGGTGGCGCATTGATTATTTTTTTGTGTCTGAAGAGTTGAAGAATAACGTTGTCCGCTCATGGATCGAGCCCCATGTCATGGGCTCGGATCATTGCCCCATCGGGCTGAAGCTTGAAATATAGGCGTGTTTGCCCTTATCCCTGATCCTGAGTCTTACTGTCAGAAAATATTAATCCTTTTCAGAAAACATTTTTTGTTTCGTATCAGTTATTTTTTCGAAATATAACAGGAGGAAGTATGCGAATAGACAGCACAGTTTATGTGCCGGCCGTTTCCAGGCAGGCCGCCTATCTGGACTGGCTGCAGATGTTAACGGGGATTTGCCTGATATTATTCATGTATCTCCATGCCCTTTTTGTTGCCAGTATTATCCTGGGAATCGGGGCTTTCAACGCCCTGGCCTATTTTTTCGAGCATTATTATCTGGCCCAGGTGGGTGGACCTATTATATTTCTGATCTTTCTGACCCACTTTATGCTGGCTGCCAGAAAAATTCCTTTCAGGGCCGAGCAGCAGAAAAAGCTCTGGGTTCAAAGCAGGATGCTGGCACACAGGGATACCTGGCTCTGGGTGGTTCAGATTGTTTCAGCAATGATCATCCTGATTATGGGCGCCATTCATATGTGGGTGGTTCTCACTGACATGCCCTTCAGCGCAGTTAAAAGCGCGGCCCGGATTCAAAGCGGCTTCTGGCTTACTTTTTATCTGATCTTACTGCCCATGGTTGAATTGCATGTTGGCGTAGGCTGGTACCGGCTGGGCATAAAATGGGGCATAATCAAGAGCGAAACCAGGAAAAAAGCCAAGAATTTTGAATTCTATCTTACTGGTTTTTTCATTCTTCTTGGAGTTGTAACCCTTATACGGTTTCTATTTGTAAAAATATAATTCTGGAGCGCATTCATGCACATAATTTATACTGACTTACTTTGTATAGGGTCCGGGCTGGCCGGGGAAAGGGTGGCCATTGAAGCTGCCCAGGCCAGCTTTGATACCATTTGTCTGAGTCTTGTCCCCCCCAGACGTTCTCATTCTTCAGCAGCCCAGGGAGGCATGCAGGCTGCCCTTGGTAACTGCATCAAAGGGGAGGGAGACTGTCCTGACGTCCATTTTCTGGACACAGTCAAGGGTTCTGACTGGGGATGCGACCAGGAAGTGGCAAGGATGTTTGTGGATAAAGCGCCTCTGGCCATCCGCCAGATGTCTTACTGGGGAGTGCCCTGGAACCGGGTGGTCGCCGGAAAATCCAGCTACTTCAAGGGCGGTGAAAAACTTGAAAAAGAGGAAAAAAAAGAACGCGAGGGCCTCATTACAGCCAGGGACTTTGGAGGCACAGCCAAATGGAGGGCCTGTTACTGTTCCGATGGAACAGGTCATGCCATGCTTTATACCCTGGACAACGTGGCAGTTCAGAGCGGGGTAAAGGTTCATGACCGGACCGAGGCCTTAAGCCTGATTCATGACGGAGAAAAATGCATGGGAGCAGTGGTAAGATGTCTTAAAACCGGAGAGCTTCGAGCATATCTGGCCAAAGCCACATTAATCGCCACTGGAGGATTTGGACGAATTTACCGTGCTTCCACAAACGCGGTGATCAATGAAGGCGGGGGGCTGATCATTGCCCTGGATACGGGTGCTGTTCCCCTGGGAAACATGGAAGCGGTTCAGTTTCATCCCACAGGTATAGTGCCAACGGACATTCTGGTTACAGAAGGATGCCGGGGAGACGGCGGAACCCTGCTGGACGTCAATCAGGAGCGTTTCATGCACGTATACGAACCCCAAAAGGCGGAACTGGCTTCCAGGGACGTTGTTTCCAGGCGCATGACTGAGCATATCAGGAAAGGCCTTGGCGTAAAAAGTCCTTATGGCGAGCATCTCTGGCTGGATATCAGGCATCTGGGGGAAAAACACATCACCACCAAGCTTCGGGAAGTATACGAAATATGCAAAAATTTCCTGGGCATTGATCCCATAACCGGGCTTATCCCGGTCAGGCCAACCCAGCATTACAGCATGGGCGGCGTAAGAACCAATAAGGATGGAGCTGCCTATGGTCTAAAGGGGTTATTCTCCGCGGGCGAGGCTTGCTGCTGGGATATGCACGGATTCAACCGACTTGGAGGCAATTCCCTGGCTGAAACCGTGGTAGCGGGAATGATCGTGGGCGAAAAAATCGTGGAGTTTTTAAAGGGAGAGGAGACCGAATTTAATACAGGAGTTGTCAATGCGGCCCTTAAAAAGCAACAGGAAAGAATCGAAAATCTCATATCCGGCCAGGGCAGAGAAGAGGTTTACGCTGTCAGAGACGCCATGCAGGACGTATTGATGGATTATGTCGGAATATTCCGCAATGAGAAAGACCTGAGCCTGGCCGTGGACAAGCTCAAAGACATCCATGCACGGGCGGACAATATCAGGCTGAAGTCCAATGGCCTTGGAGCCAATCCTGAAATGGCCATGGCCATGCGTTTACCGGGCATGGTCAGACTTGCCCTGTGTGTTGCCTATGGAGCGCTTGAGCGCAAGGAAAGCCGGGGATCACACGCCCGGGAAGACTACCCCGAAAGAAACGATCGGGACTGGCTGGTCAGGACTCTGGCCTATTGGAAAGAAGGACAGGAATTGCCTGAACTCAAATATGAGCCGGCAACCAAGGTTGTGGAATTGCCTCCTGGAGATCGTGGATACGGTGGAGGAAAGATAATCAGCGCTGAAACAAAAGAGGCATAAATTATGGCAAGAAAACTGATATTCAGTATATTTCGATATAACCCTGCGGATCCTTCATCCAAACCAATGATGAAGAATTACAAGATCAATGAAACTGAAAACCTTAACCTGTTTGTCGCCCTGAACATAATCAGGGAAGAACAGGACCCTTCCCTGCAGTTTGATTTCTGCTGCAGGGCTGGAATCTGCGGGGCCTGTGCCATGGTCATTAACGGACGTCCCGGTCTGGCATGTCATACCAAGGCCAAAGACCTGCCAGCCAATATTACCCTGATGCCCCTTCCGGGATTTAAACTGGTGGGCGATTTATCCGTGGATACGGGAACGTGGTTTCGGTCCATGAATGAAAAGGTCGAGTCATGGGTTCACACGGACAGGGAATTTGATCCCCAGGCCGAGGAAGAGCGCATGGACAATGGCCTGGCTGAAAATATATACGAGCTTGAACGGTGCATTGAGTGCGGCTGCTGTGTCGGCGCCTGCGCCACCGCCCAGATGAGGGAGGATTTTATGGGTGCTGTGGCCCTGAACCGTATTGCCCGCTTCATAATTGACCCCAGAGACAAGAGGCAGGAAAAAGACTATTTTGATGTGGTGGGTACTGACCAGGGCATTTTCGGGTGTATGGGTCTTCTTGGCTGTGAAGATGTATGTCCCAAGAATCTGCCTTTGCAGGATCAGCTGGCCTTTGTCCGCCGCAGGATGGGCATGTACGCCCTTAAAAAAATACTTCCCTGGAAAAATTAAGAACTGTTCACCATGTTAACCAGTAGTCCTGGAACCAGCACCTGGTTTCTTTTGTTGCAAACTCCCTGGCGAGGCTCCGTAAGGCAAAACCATTAAATATTAGCCAGTAACGGACATAATACCGGTTTTGCCTAACGCAGCCGTCGCCGGTCAAACAAGCAACAATACGAAACCCGGACAGGTCTCCGGACCTGACATTTTGTGGTTATCCGAAACATTGAATGGTTTTTTGAAAATTCTGTTCACCATTTTTTTGCATGCCAAGAGCGGAAGGCCCGCATGTTTTCTTATCCCCGCCAAAAGGGGGAGGCCGGACCGCGAAATAGGTTTTTGTAAGTAGTAAACAAAAATTTTAATTACAGCAAAATGCCCCTTGCACAAGGAATTCAAGGGTCCGGAAGGGGCAAGCGTCCCCCTTTGGCGGGGATTAGAAAACCCCTGGCCGAAAGCGGGGCATGCGAAAAACATGTTGAACAGACAATCCCCAGCTTACGTCGAAGTGTCCATTTTGTTATGATATAATGAAGGGTTACAAAAAAGGAACAAAACCATGCGAACAATTAATGCCGGTGAAATAACCGATGTAGTGTCCAATACAGTAGTTGAAGCCAATGTTAAGGCTCCAGACGACGTTTTAAGAGCCTTTGAAAACGCATTTAAGACTGAAACCAGTCCAGCAGGAAGGGAAATAATGGGGCAGCTTCTGGAAAACGTCGAACTGGCGGGCAAAACAGGACTTCCTTTATGCCAGGATACTGGTCTGGCTGTTTTTTTCGTGGAAGTGGGCTCGGATTGCCGGGTGAATGGAGACTTGTACCAGGCCATTAATGAAGGAGTAAGACAGGGCTACCAGAAAGGGTACCTTCGAAAATCAGCCTGCCATCCATTGACCCGCAAAAATACCGGGGACAACACCCCGGCCATTATACACATGGACCTGGTTCCAGGGGACAAGATAAAGATCAGATTCATGGCCAAGGGCGGAGGAAGCGAGAACATGTCCAGAGCCACCATGCTGACTCCGGCCCAGGGCTGGGAAGGAATTAAAAAATTCGTGGTCAACAGGGTGGCTGAAGCAGGCCCCAATCCATGTCCACCCACAATCGTTGGTGTAGGTATTGGCGGAACCTTTGATTATGCTCCCATCCTGGCCAAAAAAGCCCTTTTCAGGCCTTTGGATCAAAAAAACAAGGATCCTGAAATCGCGGCCATGGAAGATGAACTTCTTGCTGCTGTTAATGAACTGGGCATAGGACCCATGGGCATGGGCGGCAAGACCACATCACTTGGGGTCAAGATTGAAATGGCGCCATGCCATATAGCCAGCCTGCCACTTGCAGTGAACATTCAATGCCACAGCGCCAGACACAAGGAGGTCATAATCTGATGTCTGAAACAATTAAACTGACCACTCCTCTCAGGGATGATGATATTCTAAAGCTTAAAACCGGAGACAAAGTCCTTTTGAGCGGTAAGATCTATACGGCCAGAGACGCGGCCCACAAGAGACTGCTGGCTGATATTAACGAGGGACAAAAGCCTCCATTTGAACTGCAGGGGGCTGTTATTTATTACGTGGGTCCATCTCCTGCTCCTCCTGGACGTCCCATTGGTTCAGCTGGTCCCACCACCAGTTACCGCATGGACACTTACGCGCCCACTCTGCATTCCATGGGAGTCAAGGCGAGCATTGGCAAAGGCAAGAGAGGGGAAGCCGTGAAAAACGCCCTTAAAGAACATAAGGCGGTATATTTCGGAGCCACAGGCGGTGCCGGCGCTCTATTGTCCCAGAGGATAACAGGGGCAAAGGTTCTGGCTTATGAAGATCTTGGGCCTGAAGCCATCCGGGAACTGGAAGTTGAGGATTTCCCTCTATTGGTGGTCAATGACGCCTATGGCGGGGAGCTTTACGCAAAGCCGAATATTTAAATTTAAAGGGGTAAGGATCAGAGATTAGGGACCCTTATCCCCTGGTAACTCAGCCTCTGCTCTGGGACCTTTCAGCTCCACTCAGCAACAATATTTGCCAAAGCAGATTCAATATCCTCGAATTTGAATTCAAAACCGGCATCATGAAGTATCTTGGGTATGCATCTTTGACCGGTTAAAAGCATGTTGGCCACCTCTCCGAAACGGATTCTCAACGCAAAACCGGGAACTGCGAACAAAGCGGGCCTTTTAACGGCTTTGGCCAGAGCCCTGGTGAAATGGGCATTGGTTACCGGCTTGGGAGAGCAGACATTTACCGGACCACTGATTTCTTTTTTCTGACTAATGAAATAAATGGCCCTGACCAGGTCAAATATATGAACCCATGGGAACCATTGTTTTCCGTTGCCCAGCCTTCCTCCCAGACCAAGTTTAAAAATTGGCATCATCTCAGCCAGAGCACCTCCTTCCGGACCAAGCACTGCCGGAAACCTGGTCACCAGTACCCTGTGGCCGAATTTTTCAGCATCCATTGCCGCGGCCTGCCATTTTACGCAAACGTCCGCGAGAAAGTTTTTCCCCGGGGACGCGTAATCATCTATCAATTCATCGCCTCTTGAACCAAAATAGCCAACCGCGTTGGCGCATATGAATGTTCTGGCCTGGGTGTCCTTAAGAGCGTTGACCACATTGGTTGTGGAATCAACCCGGCTGAAAAGAATGGTCTTTTTGGCTTTGTCTGTCCAGTCGGTCATAATTGGTGATCCCACCAGGTTTATGATGACATCTGAGGGGGCCATTTGCTTTTGCCATTCTCCCTCTTTCAAAGGATCTCCATGGATCAGCTCAAGTTTTGGAGATCTGGTTTTGATTTTTGCTTCATCTCTGACCAGAGCCGTAACATGCTCTCCCTGTTCCAGGATGAATTTTATCAGAAAACTGCCTACAAATCCTGTTCCGCCAAGTATAAAATAACGCATAATCAGGATCCTCACCTTTAGAACAAGTTAAATATTCCACTAGTAAAACACACAAAAAAGTTTGCCCACGCGCGGGAAAGTTGAAATGATGTACTCTTCAGGTCCACTTTTTAATATAACCGTCGACATCAAACTTTTTCTTACAGCCTTGATAGCTCATATATCTTATTGTACCAAAAATCTCCCTTTCCTTCCAGGGCCTGTCATGCAGACCGCCGATAGACCACATTATGCCCGTGTATCCATTTGGATCCCGGCCATCAAGTTCATATTTATCATTGAGATATATTGCCCATTCAATGGCCTGCCATGGGTTTTCCGTCCACTCTAAAATTTTTTTGGCCCAGTACATACGCATGTAACCATGCATTTTACCCATGGCAACCATTTCCATCTGGGCTGCGTTCCACAGCGGGTCATGAGTTTGGCCCTTTTCAAACTGTTCAAGGGTATACATGAAGGGCCGTTTATCCTTCTGATGTTTAATCAGAGTTTTCTGACCCCAGGCAGGCAATCCTTCAAACTTATCGTAATTATGATTATAATTACAGAAATTATCTGAAAGTTCTTTTCTGATAATGAGCTCTTCCAAAAAAGAATCCCTGGCTTCCAGAAATCTGTCAGGATGGTTTTTTATTTTCAAAGCCACAGTCTGGGAGCAGATCTGACCAAAATGCAGGTAAGGGGAAAGATTGGATTGCACTTCTTTATTGGGATCGTTTCTGTATTCATCATATACTGGTAGTCTTTTTTCAATAAAATTGTCCAGTTCCCTGATAGCTTCATCCGGGCCGGACTTGAGCCATTGAACCGGTGCAAGCTCGGATTCGAGTTTTAAAGACTCCAAGACCTGTTCATGGTTAAAAACATCATCATTTGTTTCCTGAGCATGATTTTCCAGTCTGGGAAAAGGTTCAAGAAACTCATCAAGTTTCCTCAAGATCTTAGAACGAATGGTCCTGGCAGCATATTCCTGTTTGTCTGAGGCGACCCAGCATGGAACTATGTTATGAGCGTCAACAATAAAGGCTGGAATATTTATCTTCTCCAGGACCTTTTGCTGCCATTTTTTTTTAATTTTTAATGGATCAAAATCCATAACCAGACAAGAAGCTTTGATTTTCCCCAGGTATTGAGGCAATGTAATAGCAGGGTCACCCTGAATCAGGTCCAGGGGAATGTTTCTGGCACTCGCCTGCAGGCTGCATTTGACAATGCCCTTGAGCATAAAGTCATATTGTCTCAGCCCGGCATGAATAAAATCAGCCACAAGACAGAAGACTATCCTCAGGGAACGCTCTTTCGCAAGGGCCAGGTCCTGGGCGTGGATCAGAGCCCAGTTATCATCTATCCTCTGATCCCTGCTCATCCAATATATAATGGGACCATGCGGCTCTTCAGCGACCTTGACCTGTTTGATTCTTTGATGATTTACCCTCATAATTGCTGTTTCCTTTAAAGAATTGGACCTTGAACCACACCACGCGCGTGGCAGGCATTAAACGTTGAATCCTCTGGATTAACCATGCTTACAATCAAGTGCTCGGGATGTAAACGGAAGCTGTGGAAGTACCGGAAAATCGGTCCTGGGGAGGTTTTGCGCTGCCACAAGGACAGAATGACCAGAGAATTTGAGTACCAGGAGAAACAAGGCAAGCTTTATTGCCTTTGCGGCCAGGTTATTGCTGCAGACAAGGGAACCTATTACAAGATGATCGCCAGAGCCTTCACCTATTCAGGGGTCAAGGACAATAAGTAATCACAGTCTGAACTCCCCTGTTGCCAGTTGATCCAGACTTTGAATGTCCAGAAGCTCGATTTTGCTTCCCATTACTTTGATCAAACCCTCATCCTTCATTTTGCGAATAACCCTGGACAGGGTTTCAGGAATGGTGCCCAGCAGGGCTGCCAGCTGACTTTTGTTAACATCCAGATCAAATTCATCCCTGCCTGTATTTTCCCTGAGCAAAAGAAAGTGCGTGGCCAGCCTGGCTGGTACCTCCTTCAAGCTCAGTTCTTCAACCTTGTTCACCAGTTGTCTGAGCCTCATGGACATAAGGCCCAGCAGGCTGAGGCTCAGATCTGGATTATCTGCAAGAAGCGACTTGAACCTGTCTCTTGGAAAAAAGGTGAGCACGCTTTCTTCCAGGGCCATGGCATTGGCTGGAAAATTCTGGCCCGCGAATACAGCTACCTCTGCGAAAATTTCACCCTGACCAAAAATGTGCAGAATATGCTCTTTACCAAAAGGCGAAATTTTGAATATCTTAACTTTTCCATCTATTATACCGTAAAAACCAATTCCAGGATCATTTTCAATGAAAATGATTTTCCCTGCCGGATACTTTCGAGTCTGGGATATACTCTCCAGTTTATCCATGTGTTTTTTGGGGAGAGAGGAGAAAATCGGAAAAATTTCTATGTTTTTTTTCATTTTTCTTATCCTCTTGACTTAGGTCAAAGTTTTTTATCTTCAGTCGGTTATTTTAGCAACCAGCTAACAGGCAAACAAATCCATAACCATAAGGAGGACAATAAAATGTTTTGTTATCAATGTGAACAGACAGCCAAAGGACAGGGATGCACCAAAATCGGGGTATGTGGCAAACAGCCTGATACCGCTCAGTTGCAGGATCTTTTGATTTTTGCTCTTAAAGGCCTTGGGCAAATAGCCATGGCGGGCAGGGAAAAAAACATCAATGACCCCGGAATAGGCCGCTTCATGGCTGAAGCCATGTTTTCCACTCTGACCAACGTCAACTTTGATCCGGAAAGAATAGCCCAGCTGGTCAGAGACACTGTGAATAAAAGAGAGGCCCTCAAAGCCCAGATCATACAAGCTGAAGGGAGCATCCCGGGCTCTGAAGCAGTAAACTTTCAACCAGCCCCGACTCTTGAAGAAATGGTTGCCCAGGGTGAAAAGCATGGCATCCTGGAGGAAAAGGACTCCGACCCGGATATCCATTCCCTTAAGCAGACCCTTATCCTTGGACTCAAGGGGATTTCCGCCTATGCCGATCACGCCGCCATCCTGGGACAGGAAGACGACTCAGTTTACGAATTTATCGAAAGAGCTCTGGCCACTACCCTGAGGGATGATCTCGGGCTTGAGAAGTGGATCGAGCTGGTTCTGGAATGCGGAAGAGTCAACGTCCGGACCATGGAGCTGCTGGACGCGGCAAATACCGGGACTTATGGACATCCAGTACCCACCAGGGTTCCCCTGGGCGGGAAAAAGGGAAAGGCCATCCTGGTTTCAGGGCATGATCTCAAGGATCTGGAAATACTCCTCAAACAGACTGAAGGCAAAGGGATCAATATTTACACCCATGGTGAAATGCTTCCCTGCCATGGCTATCCAGAACTGAAAAAATATCCTCATTTCTCCGGCCATTACGGAACAGCCTGGCAGAATCAGCTTAAGGAATTCGCAAAGTTTCCCGGAGCCATTCTCATGACCACCAATTGCATTCAGAAACCCCAGGAAGTTTACAAGGACAATATTTTCACCACCGGGCTTGTGGGCTGGCCAGGAGTAACTCATATCGCGGACAAGGATTTCACGCCTGTAATTGAAAAAGCCCTGGCAATGGAAGGGTTTGCTCAGGATGAAGACAAGGGCGAAGTCATGGTCGGATTCGGCAGGAACGCAGTTCTTTCTGTGGCTGATAAGGTAATTGAAGCTGTCAAGGCCGGAAACATCAGACACTTTTTCCTGGTCGCTGGTTGCGACGGGGCCAAACCAGGCCGCAACTACTACACTGAATTCGTTGAAAAGGTTCCCCAAGACTGCGTTGTCCTGACTCTTGCCTGCGGAAAGTTCAGATTTTTTGACAAAAAGCTTGGTGATATTGGAGGAATCCCAAGACTCCTTGATGTGGGACAATGCAACGACGCCTATTCCGCAGTCAAAATCGCCATGGCTCTTGCTGACGCGTTTGAATGCGGAGTGAATGATCTGCCGTTATCAATGATTCTTTCCTGGTACGAGCAGAAAGCGGTGGCGATCCTCCTTTCTCTTTTGGCTCTGGGCATCAGGGATATCCGTCTTGGACCATCCCTGCCCGCGTTTCTCAGTGAGAATGTCCTCAATTATCTGGTAGATAATTATAATATAAAGCCCATTTCCACACCGGATGAGGATTTGAAAGCCATTTTGGGATAGGAATCCATGAATTTATTTCTCCTTTTCCAGGCTTTCAAGCAAGGAAAATGATTCCGTGTCTGAAACGCGCTGCCGCATGATCAAAGCCCCGTTCTTAACGGGACTTTGATCTATTTATAGTATACACAAATAAATTTCCCTGACCATCATAACAGCAGTATGTGCTCATTTGTGCTCAGAACAAGATTGTTTGTTTCGCAAACTATTGTTTTATCATGATTTAATCATAACTTCCTGAAAAGTTGCTTCCCGCAACCTTAACAATAAAGAATACTGGACAGGCGTCCTTCTTAGGTTAGTATTTATATCAAGACATTAAGGAGGTGGATTTATGAAAAGTCAGGAAGGGATATCCCTGGCAGCGGTAATGGTCATACTGCTCCTGGGCATAGCTCTTACAGCCGGCGCCGGATTTACCATGAAGGCCACTGACCAGGCCCAGTTCTGCGGAGGATGTCACGTCATGTACGAGGCAGTACGCACTCATCAACAATCGGTCCACGCCAAACTTGCCTGCAATGAGTGTCATACCCCTGAGCCTTTTGTTCCCAAAATGACATTCAAGGGATATTCAGGCATGAAGGACATGTATAAAAACTCATTGGGACAGGTATATGACATCATCCATGCCTCGGATCAAACCAGGGACGTGGTCAATGAGAACTGTGCCCGGTGTCACGCAATAACCACGCTTAATGTGGAGACCGTTAAGCCCTATTGTACTGATTGTCACAGGCAGGTGCCTCATTTAAGTAAATTGCCCATAGCTCAAAGGAGGGTAGCTGATGAATAAAAACATTTACAGGATAATACTGTCCCTGCTTGTTTTTTCCCTGGCAGCCGGATGCACGGAAATTCCTGAACCCAAGACTCCGTCCTATGAAACAACACTGGATGTAACTGAAAATAAAAACAGCGCTTTTGAGGAATTTTTTCCCATCCATTACCAGACCTACCTTCAAAATAACGACGACAGCCAGATGACCGAATATGGCGGATCAGTTCCCCATGAAAAGCATCTGTGCGGGGACCTGCCAAAAGCTTACAAGTATTGTCAGCCTTATCTGAAGAATTTATGGACAGGCTATCCCTTCAGTTATGAATACAACAGGGCCAGGGGACACACCTACGCGGTGCATGATATTCTGGATATCGACAGGCTTAACAGATACAGTGAGCAGGCAGGATTGCCGTCAACCTGCTGGAATTGTAAAACCAATAAAATGCCCTCCTATATTGAAAAATATGGAGATGAATTCTGGGCCATGGAGTTTCACCAGTTCAGGGAGGAACATGACCTTAAAGACCACTCCATTGGCTGCAATATCTGTCATGACCCTGAAACCATGGACCTTCGGATTACCAGCGTTCCCCTGCGGGAAGCCTTTAAAAAGATCGGAGTCGACCTTGATAACGCCACACGTAATGAAATGCGTTCCTATGTCTGCGCGCAATGCCACGTGGAATACTATTTTCAGGATCCCAAGTTCGGCGCTGCAGCCAAACCGATATTCCCATGGACACTGGGATTCAATCCACCTGAAACCTATGAATACTATAAGGATTTTGGTTCCACCACCAGGGAAGGCTTTGAAGGCTGGTTCATTGACTGGACCCATCCCGTATCTAATACGCCCATGATCAAGGCTCAACATCCTGAATTTGAAATGTGGCAGGACGGGGTGCACGGCGCGGCCGGGGTATCCTGTGCTGACTGCCACATGCCTTATGTGCGCCTGGATGGAAAGAAAAAAATATCATCCCACCGCTGGACATCTCCTTTGAAACATATTGAGCAATCATGCCTGCAATGCCACGCTGACAAGCAGCCTGACTACCTGAAAGAACGGGTCATCTTCAGTCAGGAAAGGACCTGGGAACAGCTTGTGATCGCTCAGGAACTATCGGTCAAAGCCCATGAGGCTGTTCGACTGGCATCTGAATACCAGGGATACAAACGGGAAGATTACGACCAGCTCATGATCCAGGCCAGGGAAAGGATCAGAAAGGGCCAGTGGTTCTGGGACTGGGTATCCGCAGAGAACAGCGCTGGTTTTCATAATCCGGCCAAAGCAATTGAGGTTTTGGCCAGGTCTCAGCAATACAGTCAGCAGGCGGTAAACCTTGCCATGCAGGCTACTGATTACGGCATAGCGGCTGATCTGGAAGGCAATATTTACGAAGTTGTGCCGCCCATTGAGGAACACAGCCGAAAACTCCAGATGAGTCAGGAACATCTTAATTCACACAAGTGGCTTCAGTATCTGCCAAAGTTTGAAGAGGCCGAACTGGTCTGGGATTTGAATAAAAGGGTCAGATAACCAGCCCGGCATTTTGATTAACCTTTAACGCCCCGGCCCTGTATGCGCGGACCGGAATGAACTTTATCTGCTTTAATCTGAATTAGAGCCGGCCTGAATATCAGGCCGGCTTTCTCATTTCTTTTTGAATATTGAAAAAATCATTGTTGAACAGAATTTTAAATAGGCGGTGCAATGGTCACCAGAGTGCGCATGTCAGTAGTCGCCATGATGCCGTGGGGCACGCTGATGTCGCAGACCAGAACATCTCCTGCTCTGGCCGGCAGGGTCTCGTCCTGAGCCAGAAACTCACCTTCTCCTTCAAGAACCAGGATTGAGAGCTGTCCCTCAATGTCATGGGAATGGATGGGCAATTGTTGTCCTGCCTTGAAGTTGAAATTCAGTATCTTAAAGTACGGCGAGTCATGGACCAGAAATTTTTTCATGGCCTTGTCACTGAATCCGTTTGCCTCAAAAAGATTGATTTTCTTCATGTCTTTTCTCCTTATGGGTTTAAAATTTGTTGATCAGCCGGATGGAATACAGCAGAAACAGAGTTCTCTTCCTGTGCCTGAGAAAGAATTTCGCCCTGCCTCAAAACTTTGATTTCCTCAAACTGAATTTCCCGGCCGGACAAGGAAACGGCCCGGCGAACAATCTGCCCCAAACCAGCGCAGCATGGAACCTCCATGGAGAGCACAGTAACACTGTTTATCCCGGCCTGTTTGAAAATATCCACAAAGCGCTGCAAGTAATCATTGGCATTATCAAATTTCGGACAGCCCAGCATGATCACCTTTCCAGGAAGTAATTCCTGATGCAGTAAGGGGTACGCCACAGGAGCGCAGTCCGCGGCCACAAGAATATCAGCTCCTTTAAGAAACGGTGCATGG
>Ga0209498_1000215_pt1 | contig 34875 bp, 32 predicted proteins | sample WalLakDeSediment_FD_184131 | JGI IMG/M metagenome (GOLD analysis project Ga0209498, IMG submission 184131) | Lake sediment microbial communities from Walker lake, Nevada to study Microbial Dark Matter (Phase II) - Walker Lake 11/02/13 Deep... | ecosystem: Environmental > Aquatic > Freshwater >...
AATCACCTGGGTTTCTTTGTTCCACCCTTTTTGGAAAAGGGGGCGCAAAGGCCTGTCGATCAGCCTTGCCGTCAAGGTTTCCTTTTCGGTCGGCCTTCCCATGTCCCGGCGGAAGTAATTCCCGGGGATCCGGCCGCCGGCATAAGACATCTCCTGGTATTCGACCGTCAGGGGCAAAAAATCAATGCCCTCCCGAACCTGGTCCGTGGCGACAACCGTGACCAGGACAACCGTCTCCCCCATGGTCACAACCGCGGAGCCGCTGGCCTGCCGGGCAATTCGGCCGCTTTCAATGTGCAGCGTCTGTCCATTCATAACTGTTGATGTACTTTTAATCATCGATTCGTCCGTCCTTTCACTGAAATGGTATCGATCACCCTTCGGCTCACAGGCCCATCAAGGCGATCCGGTTGAAAAGATCAAGACTACTTCCGAAGTCCCAGTTCCTTGATCACATTCTGGTATCTCTGAACATCCGTTCTTCGCAGGTAGTTGAGCAGTCTCCTTCTTTGACCGACGAGCTTGAGAAGGCCTCTTCTGGAGTGGTGATCCTTCTTGTGAGTCTTGAAATGTTCCGTGAGGTAGTTGATGCGGTTGCTCAAAATGGCAACCTGCACTTCCGGGGAACCCGTGTCCTTCTCATGCAGCTTGAAACGATCAATGATCTCTTTCTTTCCCTCTGGGTTGAGAACCACTTGTGTTACCTCCTTATCGAAAAGTTAATGAAACACCCTCAAAATCCTGAGCTGTTTTCCCTCTTTGTCCGCCCTTTCCACCACCTCGGCCATGGCCACCAGTTCCGGTCCCTTGACCACCTTCAGCCGGCCCTCGCACAGGTTTCCCTGCTCCGCCAGGGCATTGAGCCCGGGCTGATAACCGTTTCTTATCCTTCGCGCTCCTTCCTCGTCCACGCAATACTCCCCGACTTCCGGGAGCGCGTCCTTCAAGGAGATCACGTTGCGCATCAACACCGCTGCTGCGGTTTCCCGGACCAGATCTCCCATGGGGACGGCTTCCTCTACGTTCAAAGACCCGCTGGAAAGCCGCCTCAGGGCCCTCAGGTGCGCGCCCGCCCCAAGGGCTTCCCCCAAATCCGCCGCAAGGCTTCGAATGTAGGTTCCCCCGGAACACTCCACCACCACGGTCAGATCCGGAAGGTCCAGGGAAAGCACATCGAGACGGTAGATCGTGACGGTTCTTTTTTTCAAGGCCATGAAAACCCCTTGCCGGGCCAGTTCATAGGCCCTGCGGCCTTCGTACTTCACCGCGGAGAAAGCCGGCGGCGCCTGCTCCACCTCTCCCAGGAAGCGCTGCGTTTTTTCCCGCACCTCCTCCGGATCGAGGGCCGGCACAGGTCTCGTCCGCACCACCTGCCCTGTGAGATCCAGCGTATCCGTTTCGCACCCCAGCCTCAGGTTGGCCAGGTAGCGCTTGCGCCCCCCCATGAGAAAGGAGGAGAGTTTGGTGCCCTGACCCAGCAGGATCACCAGGAGGCCCGTGGCAAAAGGATCAAGGGTTCCGGCGTGGCCCGCTTTCTTCACCCCCAGGATTCTTCTCACCCTCCGGACGGCGCTGAAAGAGCTCTCCCCTTCTTCCTTGTCCACCGGCAGCACGCCGTTAAGGATCGCATTATTCTTCGGGGATTTGGGAGTCATCCTCTTTGATCTTCTGGAGCAGCTTTTCCATGCGGCTTCCTGTGTCCAGAGAAGGATCGTGCTTGAACATAAGCTCCGGCACGTGCCTCAACTCCGTCTGAAGCCCGATCTCTCTTTTGATAAAACCCTTTGCACTGTCCAGCCCCGCCCGGGCCTGCAGGACCTGCGTCTCATCCCCGATAAGGCTGAAATAAACCCTGGCGTGTCTGAGATCCTTGCTCACATCAATTCCTGTGAGCGTGATTCCCTTCACCCTGGGATCTTTCAATTTTTTCAAGACAAGGTCGGCGATTTCTCTTAAAACCAGATCACCCACCCGGCTCGCCCTGCTTCCCGGCAACATCTTTTCATCCCTGCTTTTTCTATAAATTCAGAATCTCGGAGTCGGTGTTCACGATCTCCGCCAAGTACAAAGACTCCAAGAAGGACAATATGTTGTCCAGAGTTGACTCGATGTGGCGCCGGTCGTTGCCGGTCGTGGAGATGCCCAGTTCAATCCTCTGCCAGTTGTCGTTCGACCCGACCTCGGCGATGGAAGCATTAAAGCGATGCTTGACCCGGTCCACCATGCTCCGAACAATCTTCCTTTTCCCCTTGAGAGAATGATTGTCCCGGATGCGGAACTCGATCTTCAAGGTTCCAACAACCATTCCCTAGAGCTCCGCCTTGACTTCTTCCACCTGATAGACTTCAAACACATCGTCCGCTTTGATGTCCTGGAAGTTCTCCATAGCCATGCCGCACTCGTAACCCGTCTGCACCTCCTTGACGTCGTCTTTGAATCGCCTGAGAGACGAGATCTTGCCGTCAAAGATCACCACTTCCTCCCTGAGCAGGCGGGCCCGGGCATTCCTTTCAACCCGGCCGTCCGTGACATAACAGCCCGCCACAGTGCCCACCTTGGGAACATGGAACACTTCCTTGACGGAAGCACGGCCGATTACGGTTTCTTTCAGGATCGGCGCAAGAAGTCCGGCCATGGCGTCCCTGACCTCCTTAATGACATTGTAGATGATGTCATAGTATCGGACGTCCACCTTTTCCTTCTCGGCAAGCTCGAACACCCTGGGGTTGGCCCGCACGTTGAACCCGATGATGATGGCATTGGAAGCGGAGGCGAGCATGACGTCCGTCTCGGTAATAGCGCCCGTGGAGGAGTGAATGATCTTAAGCTTGACCTCCTCGGTGCTCAGCTTAAGGAGGGACTCGGAAAGGGCCTCGATGGATCCCTGCACGTCGGCCTTCATGATGATGTTCAGGTCCTTGACTTCTCCTTCCTTGATCTTCTTGAAAAGATCGTCGAGGCTGACGATGGCCCTTTTCTCCACGTCCTTGTTTCTCGTCAAATCGTGGCGGTAGGAGACGATCTCCTTGGCCGTTTTCTCGTCTTCCACCACAATGAAGTCGTCCCCTGCGTTGGGCACGCCTGAAATGCCATACACTTCAACCGGCACAGAAGGCCCTGCAGCGATCATCCTCTTGCCTCGGGAGTTGAGCATGGCCCGGACCCTGCCGAAGTGCTCGCCGACCACGAAAAAGCTGCCGGGCCTCAAGGTGCCCGTTTTGATGAGCACGGTCGCAAAGGGGCCACGGTTCTTGTCCAGCTTCGCCTCAACGACGGCGCCCCGGGCCAGCTTGTTGGGGTTGGCTTTCAGCTCCAGGACTTCCGCCTGCAGCAGGATGAGTTCCATGAGCTCGTCCACGCCTTCCCCCGTCTTGGCGGAGACCCGGGCAAAAATGGTTTCCCCGCCCCATTCTTCGGGGATGAGCTGCAACTCGGCCAGCTCTCTTCTGACCTTATCCACATTGGCTTCCGGCTTATCAATCTTGTTGATCGCCACCACGATCGGGATATTCGCGGCCCGGGCATGGTTGACAGCCTCCCTGGTTTGGGGCATCACGCCGTCGTCTGCGGCGACGACCAGGACAATGATGTCGGTCACCTTGGCCCCTCTTGCGCGCATCGCCGTGAATGCCTCATGACCGGGGGTGTCCAGAAAGACGATGTCCCCGCCGGGTCTTTCAACGTAGTAAGCCCCGATATGCTGGGTGATGCCTCCCCGCTCCCCGGCAATGACATTGGATTTTCTGATGTAGTCCAGAAGAGAGGTTTTGCCGTGGTCGACGTGGCCCATGATCGTGACCACCGGAGGCCTTTCATTGAGGTCTTCCAGCTTGTCCTCCTTCTCATCCAAACGACGCTCCAGGTCAAACTGATCCAGTTCCACTTCATACCCGAATTCATCGGCCAGCAACGCCGTGGTGTCATAATCGATGGACTGGTTGATGTTGGCCGCGAGACCCTGCGCCATCAGTTTTCTAATCAACTCCACCGCTTTGACGCCCATGGCCCTGGCAAGATCACCGACGGTCACCTGGCCCGGTATTTTGATGCGCCTCTTGATGGCTTTGGGGGTCGTGATTTCCGTGCGCCTCAATTTTTTCTGGCCTTCCTTTCCGGGCGCCTCTTTTTTCTTGCGCTTGACCAAGCGCCCCTCGTAAAGGTCGGCCCGCTCGAAGACTTCCAGTTTCCGATGGCGGAGGAGGCTTCTGGGTGCTTCCTCCGCTTTTTCCACCCGCCTTTTCTTTTTCTTCTCCTTCTTCTCCTGGTCCCCTTCTGACGGGACAACCTCGGGAATCTTCACTTGCGTCGGAACACGCGAGGGCTTCTCCTCTTTCTTTTTTTCAGTAACGGCCTTCAGGGGCCCTTCTTCGGCCTTTTTGATAATCCTGGCCGGCTGATCCAGTTTTTTCTTTTTAAGCTTCTTGCCCTTTTCCTTGACCCGGGGGACAGCCCCTTCCGCCTGCATGATATCGGTTTCACGGACTTCCTGAGCACGAGGCCCTTCTTCTTCCAGGGCCGACGGCTCAAGAACCTCTTCCTTTGCTTCAACGACGGCTTTCGCTTCCAACTTCTCTCCGAGCGGTTCTTCCGCAACGCCGGTGATCTCTTGGATTTCCTCTTCGACCGCCTTCCCGGCTTTCTCCGCGATCCCTCCCGCCTCCGCGGCCCCCTCGGCCAACTGCGATTCGGGACCTTCAGGCGCCCCCTCAGGCTCTACGGTGACGGTTTTCTTGCGCCGGCGGATCACGGTGGGCCTGATTCTTTTCTCCTCAATGACCTCCGACACCATGCCCAGAGCCGCTTCACGGGCTTTTGTCGCATCCTGGTCGTCGAGGGTGCTCATGTAATTCTTGATGTTGATGCCGCCCGCCTTGAGCTTCTCCACAAGTTCTTTGCTATCCATATTCAGCTCTTTGGCCAACTCATAGACCCTGACTTTTGCCATTGAAACCCCCAATATGCCCTTATCCGGCTGAGCCTCTCCGAGAACCTTTGTTTGAGAGCCTCCTGAATGCCCTGAGAATCTTCCTGCCGCTCCTTAACCCATCCATGCAAGTTTCGGTTTTACACGTGTATGCACCCCTCCCTTCCATGTTCAGCGCTTCATCACGGACCGGGCGGCCTTCAGGGTCCAAGACAAAACGCACGAGGTCGTGTTTGTTGCGCCTGGCAGAGCAAGACACACAGGTCCTGACCGGTTCATGCCCTTTATCCCTGCTCATTCGCTTTCTCTTCCGGCGGTTCCTCAGCAGGGTCTTCCTGGGAAGCGGGTTCGTCCCCCGAGGCTTGCGCTCCCACAGCCTGGGCCCCCCCAACAGGTTCCCCGGGAAGGGCTTCTGTTCCTTCCTTCTGATTCGCCTCTTGCGTTTTTGCCTCACTCACAAAGCGGACGGCGCTTTCAATGATTTTGGCCGCCTTTTCTTCGCTGATGTCTTCCAGTTGCACAAGATCGGGCGCCGTGGCCGAGGCCACGTCTTCAGCGGACCGGAATCCTTCCTGGTACAGGGTCAAAGCCGTCTTCTCGCCCACGCCGTCCAGTTTCAGCAACGACTCATAGGCTTCTTTCAAGGCCCGGTTGTAGTTGGATTCACTGGTCACGTCCAGGTGCCACCCGGAGAGTTTTGAGGCCAGCCTCACGTTCTGGCCCTTCTTGCCGATTGCAAGGGAAAGCTGGTCATCGGGCACGACCACTTCCATGGACTTGCGCTCTTCATCCACGACCACGCGCACGATCTCCGCAGGAGCGAGGGCGTTACAGATAAACTTGGCCGGATCCGGGTCCCACGGGATGATGTCAATTTTCTCGCCCCGCAGCTCTTGCACGACAGCCTGAACCCTCGACCCCTTCATGCCCACGCACGCGCCCACAGGATCCACGTCGCCGTCGCGGGAGTTGACCGCGATTTTCGAGCGGCTGCCGGGTTCCCGTGCCACCTGCACGATGGAAACAATGCCTTCGGCGATTTCAGGGACTTCGTTTTCAAAAAGGGAGGAGAGAAAATTCGGATGGGTTCGGGAGAGCACGATCTGAGGCCCCCGGCTGAATTGCTTCACATCGTGAATATAGCACCGGATCCGGTCGCCCTGCTTGTAAGCCTCCTTGGGAATCTGCTCTTTCAAGGGCAGTTCGGCCTCTGTTCGGCCGAGATTGACAACGATGTTTCCCTTGTCGAATCGCTGAACGATGCCGTGGACGATTTCTCCCCGCCGGTCCTTGTAATCGCCGTATACGACATTTCGCTCCGCTTCCCTGAGGCGTTGCATGATGACCTGTTTTGCGGATTGGGCCGCTATGCGGCCGAATAGATCCGTATCCATCTTGATGCCGAGGCTGTCCCCGATCTCGGATTCCGGATCGATTCTCTTGCCCTCTTCAAGGGAGACTTCGAGATGCTCGTTCGCGACCTTTTCCACGACCTCCTTGAACTCGAAAACCTCGATCTCGCCGGCCTCATCGTTGAAATTGACCTCCAGGTCGTAGGTGGGGCCGAGCTTTTTCCTGGCCGCCGCTTTCACGGCCTCTTCGAGGGCCTTGACAAGCACCTCCCGATCGAGTCCTTTCTCACGGCTCACTTGGTCGATGACCCTCTTTAAATCTGAAACCATTTCCCCTTCTCCACAGGGCAGGTTGCCGAAAATCCACGGCTACGCCTGCCGGTTGTTAAACTCATAGATCAGATTGGCCTTCTCCACCTCAGCCCAGGGCAGGGCGACCTCTTTTTCATCCACTCTCATGTGAAGGATGCCTTGCGCGAAATCGTTCAGGAAGCCGACATAGTTTCGCCGACCCTGAAGCGGCGCCCTCATCCTCACCTTGATCTTTTTACCCACCACGCGAAGCAGGTCCTTTTCCTTCTTCAACGCTCTGTTCAGGCCGGGGGATGAGACCTCAAACACATAGGGATGGGAAATCAGTTCCTTCACGTCGATGTGATCCCCCAACTCCCGGCTCACTCTTGCGCAATCATCGATGGTGACGCCCCCTTCCTTGTCAATGGTGAGCCTGAGAACCCATTTCCCGTGGCTGTGCAAAAACTCGGAATCCACCAGCTCAAAGGCCATATCATCGAGGATCGGTTCCACAAGGCCCGCAATCTCTGCGGCGGTATTTCTTGTGCTTGCTCCCATAGGTGGCCTACGAAAAAACGGGCCACAAAGCCCGTTTCCTTGTTGCAGACTGAATTGTTGCTTACACCGTTCTAATCCATAAGCCAAAACCAACAAAACGTCCGCATTTCAAAGTCCGTCAACCGCGTCGCACAAAGGCTGACAACCTCAAAAAGGGAATCGAGCCTGACCTCTCATTCATGGAGCGGGCAACGGGTTTCGAACCCGCGACCCCAAGCTTGGGAAGCTTGTGCTCTACCGGCTGAGCTATGCCCGCTTTCCCGCTGCCCAGTCTATTGCTGTGAAATCGACTGTTTTCGGATATCACGAATGTTGTCAGAGGCACCGACAATGGGCCTAACTTAGCACACCGCAAACGCATGTCAAGCAATAATTTGCAGTCCCTCCTCCAAAAAACCCGCTTGCCTCCCGGTCGGATTCTCTCTTGGTTCATGCTTATGCCCTCTTCGAAAACCTGAAATGTTCCCGAAGGGCTTGTTCAGTGCCCCGGCCAGAGCTGAGGCTTGACATCCTAAAAGGATCGACATATTATCATCACTTAAAGCCTGGGGGGCTTGGCCCCATTTGGAATATTGGAATACTGGAATAATGAAAGCCTCGCAAAGTCTTGTTTTTGTCGGCAAGGTTTAGCAGGTTGCTAAAAAACACCTGGTGAGCAGGCTGTTGAGAAATGTCCAGATGCAAGGCACCCGAAATTCCGAGGAATGAGGCGTACATGGAAGTACGCCGCAGTGACGAGGAACGAGGGTAACGCCGCAGATGGGCGTTTCTCAGCAGCCTGTTAGAGATTCCGACACCTCATTCATCCACAATGGCATAAAGGCAAAAGGATCCTGCGCGTTTGGAAGACGGCTCACACCAAAATCTGTTCGGAACCATCAAATCCCTTATACGTAGATTTAGGCCGCGCGATGAGAGCGCCGAGCTCACCGAGGAGCTTCAGGATCTCATGCATGAGGGGCAGGCCAAGGGTCTCATTTCCGATGAGGAATCGGAAATGGTTCAAGCCGTGCTCGAGCTGAAGGAGACGACGGCCTCCTCCATCATGATCCCTCGCACCGAGGTCGTGGCGGCCCCTTTGGGGCTTTCCCTTGCTGAAGCGATCAAACTGGTCTGTGATTGCGGCCATACGCGAATCCCGATATACAGGCAGACCATTGACGAAGTGGTTGGGGTCCTCCACGCCAAGGATCTTTTAAAAATCTGGGGCGAGGATGGGGATTTCAAAATTCCCACGGAATTTTTGAGAGAGCCCCACTTTGCCTCCTCCAACCAAAAGGCCACCGACGTTCTCAGAGAGCTGAAAGAAAAGAAAACCCATCTCGCCATCGTGACCGATGAATACGGGGGAACAGCGGGCATCATCACCGCCGAGGACATCATCGAGGAGATCGTGGGTGAAATCATGGATGAGCATGACAACGAGCCCCCATTGCTCACGGTCATCGATGAAAACACGGTCTCGGTTGACGCCCGCCTGGAAGTGGAAAAGCTGGAGCACCACTTTGATGTGAGCCTGCCCGAAGGGGATTATGAGTCCATGGGAGGATTCATGATCCATCTTCTGGGTAGAATACCCAAGCTCAATCAGAAAGTCTCCTTCCAGGATCTCGTCATGACGGTCCAATCTGCGGATTCCAGGCGAATTGGAAGGATTCTCATCACCCGCCTGCCTCCTCCGGGGCCGGGCGAGGGTTCTTAATGCGCATGGTTTTGCAGCACAGAGAAAAACTCCTCCTTGCCGTTCTTTCCGGCCTCCTCCTTACAGCCTCCTTTCCTCCCGGCTATCTAAGCCGGATCGCCTGGGTTGCCTTTATCCCACTTTTCAAAAGCCTTGAGGGTCTTTCCAGGAAGCAAGCCTTCACCTGTGGCTTTTCCTTCGGCCTGGCCCACAACCTGACCCTGGTCTACTGGGTTGTTTTTGTCATGAAGCATTACGGCAACCTCCCCTTGACGGCGAGCCTCGGGATTCTGGTCCTTTTCGCCATGTACCTTGCCCTCTACCCTGCGCTGTTTTCCCTTTTCTCGGCTTCCCTGCGCGGCCGCTTCTTCTCCCTCAAAGTTGCAGGCCTTTGGGTGCTTCTGGAGTTTGCGCGGGCAAACCTTCTCACCGGTTTTCCCTGGTGCCTCGTGGGCCACAGCCAGTACCGCGATCTTCCTGTCATCCAGATAGCGGACCTGGCCGGTGTCTACGGCATTTCCTTTATCGTCCTCCTCACAAACGCCGTGCTTTACAGACTAATCTTTCAGCGCCCCCTGAAAGCCGTCCGGCTGGAGTTCTGTGTCGCGCTCCTTCTGGTGGGGCTCACCTTCGCCTACGGCTATCACCGCCTTTCGCAGACGCCGGATCAGGGCGCCTCCCTCAAGGTGACGATTGTGCAGGGCAACATCGATCAGTCCGTCAAGTGGAATCCTTCCTATCAGGCCGAAACCATCGGCATTTATCGAAGCCTGAGTTTTTCGTCTGAGCCTTTCGGCCCCGACCTTGTGGTATGGCCCGAGACCGCGGTGCCCCTTTTCTTCCAGGACGGGGAGGAGCTGGCTCTCAAGGTTCTGGACACGGTCAGGCAATCGGGCGCCTATTTCATTTTCGGCAGCCCGGCCTATGGGAGGTATGGCGATTCGGTTCACTATTACAACCGGGCCTACCTGGTCTCCCCTTCAGGAGAGGCCGTCGACGCTTATGACAAGGTTCACCTTGTGCCTTTCGGTGAGTATGTCCCTCTGAAACGCTACCTTCCTTTTGTGCGCCGCCTGGTTGTCTCCGCAGGCGATTTCAAAGCAGGCGAAAAACTTGCCCCGCTGCCTTTCCCGAAAGCCGGGGCCGGGGTTTTGATTTGCTATGAAAGCATTTTCCCTGAACTCGCAAGAACCATGACAAGAAACGGGGCGGGCCTCCTCGTCAACCTCACCAATGACGCATGGTACGGCATGACGAGCGCGCCCTATCAGCATTTCTCTATGGCGGTCTTCCGGGCCGTGGAAAACAGAAGGCCCCTGGTCAGGGCGGCCAACACGGGATTCAGCGCCTTCATCACCGCCAGGGGGGAAATCACTCAGACCACGGAGCTTTTCTCGGAAGCCGTGATCAATCGGGACCTGGCCCTGGAAAGGCCTCGTCTTACGGTTTACGGCCGCTACGGGGATTTCTTTCCCCTGTGGCTGCTGGCAATGGCCTTGATTCATACGGGTTATGTGTTATACTGTAAAAATTATGGAACATTTTAGCTTTTTGAAAGAGGCACAAGCATCAAGGGCCGTCCGCACTGCATTTAAAAAAACCTGAAAGATCACTTTGAAAGCATAACCCTCGGAGGTATTGATTTATGGAACAGGAAGTCTTGTCAAGAATTGAGAGCATCACGGACAACCTCAATGCCCTGCGAGGTCATCTTTGACTTGGACCACCGACAAAAGGAACTCGAGACTATCGAACAAATCATGTCCAAGAACGACTTCTGGCAAAAAAGCCAGGAAGAGATCTCCCGCATCAGCCAGCAACGGGTCAGCCTGAAGGACAGCGTTGATCAATGGAACCGGTTTTACCGGGAAACGGAAGATGCCAGGATTCTGGCCGAGATGGCCTTTGAGGAGAAGGACGAACCCACCATCAAGGAGGTGGAAAATGACCTCTCCCGCATCGAGGAGGAACTCAGAAGCCTGGAACTGCAGCTTCTTCTGGGGCATCCGCATGACAGGCGCAATGCCATCGTGGCCATCAACGCCGGCGCCGGGGGCACGGAGGCCCAGGACTGGGTGGAGATGCTCTTCCGCATGTATCTGCGCTGGTGCGAGTCAAGGGGTTTCGACACCTCCGTCATCGACTGTCTGGATGGCGAGGAGGCCGGAATCAAGAACGTGACCTTCACGGTCACCGGACCCTTTGCTTACGGCTATATGAAGTCGGAACACGGCATCCATCGCATGGTCAGGATTTCTCCTTTTGATTCAACCGGCCGGCGCCACACCTCCTTTGCCTCCGTCTCCGTGCTCCCGGAAGTGGACACGGATATCAAGATCGCGATCGACGACAAGGACCTGCGCATCGACACCTTTCGGGCCAGCGGCCCCGGGGGCCAGCATGTGAACAAGACCAGTTCGGCCGTGCGAATCACCCACATGCCGACCGGCATTGTGGTCCAGTGCCAGAATGAGAAATCCCAGCATCGGAACAAAGACATGGCGCTCAAGGTGCTCAAGGCGAGACTCTATGAACTCGAGATGAACAAGCTGGACGAAAAAAAGCAGAAGATACACGATACCCAGAAGGACATCGCCTGGGGAAGCCAGATCCGGTCTTACGTCTTCAACCCCTATCGCCTGGTCAAGGACCACCGGACGAACCTGGAGGTGGGGAACCTGGATAGGGTCATGAACGGCGATATCGACATGTTTATCGATGCGTATCTGAAACAGAAGAGGGAATAATGGAATAAACGGTGTCGGCACGCAGCCTGGTATTATGTCTCAGAAATTGAGTGTCGTTTTTTGGCAATTCAATACATGCCAAAATTGAAAATCTGATGGATTCTCTAAATTCGAAATTCGAATTCCGAAACTCGAAACAAATTTGAATGATCCAAATATGATGCGTTCGTAAAAAGTCAGAAAGTGCCCCTTTCTGTCATTCCCGCGCAGGCGGGAATCCAGTCTTCTCAAGCGCTTCTGGACTCCCGCCTGCGCGGGAGTGACGACCTAGCAGACTTTTTACGAGAGCGTCAAATATGGTCCTCAATTTCAGGATCTTACCTTGCCATTTTTGAGAACAGAACTTTTGAGACACGGTACTAGAGGTTTTTGCCGTGAACCGCCCGACCTTCGTAGCCGAAGCCACTTTGGCGAAGTGGGCTGCGCCGTGAACCGTGCACCCTTTTCTACCCTCCCATAGCCGTGAGGCTGATGCTTCGGATGTAGTTTTCCATGCCCTCCACGATACCCTCTGCAAGCGCTTCCAGGTAGCTCTTGGTTTGCAGCCTTTTGCGCTCCGTGGGGTTGGTGATGAATCCCGTCTCCACCAGGATGGCGGGCATCTCCGCGCCGATAAGCACGTAAAAGGGCGCCTGTTTCACTCCCAGGTCCTTGACATCGGTGAACCTCTTCCCCAAGCGGCTTACCATGCCCCTCTGCACTTCATGGGCAAGCTTGCTGGACTCACTGATCTTGGTGTTGAGCATGAGATCGTTCAGGATGGACTGCAGGTCGCTGATGTTTTTCTCCGAGGTGGCATTTTCACGGGCCGCAACCAGAACGGCCCTTTCGTCGGTGGCCATGTTCAGATAATACGTCTCAAGGCCGTGCACATCCGCCTGTTTGTGCGCGTTGATGTGAAGAGAAATGAACAGATCCGCTTTCTGCATATTGGCAAAGGCGGTTCTTCTTTCCAGGGGTATGAAGACGTCTTTGTCTCTTGTCAGCACCGCCTCGCACCCCAGTTTTTCCTCCACCTTCCTGGCAAGAATCTGCGCCAGCATCAGGACCACGTTCTTCTCCCTGATGCCGCCGTCGAAGTAGGTGCCGGGATCCTTGCCCCCGTGACCGGGGTCAATGACAATTCTTCGCACATTCAAACCCAGTTGTCGCGCGAGGCTCACGGATGCATCCGGTTCATCCGCCTTCCTGACGCCCTTTCTCGTGCGTCTCGGCTCGGCCGCTGCAACCTTCCTGGGCGGCTCCTTGATCCCGGCTTCCGCGCCGCGCACATCGATCACGATGCGAAAGGGATCGTGCAGGGGGAATATCTTGAAGGTATCGATGTGGTCGATATCCAGAACAACCCGGACCGTATCCTTGGCATATTGGGCGGCCCGGGCGCTGCGCAGCAGGCCGTCCCGGATCGGTATGGGACTTTCGATCCCCGAGCTCACATAGGCGCCTTTGAGGTCCAGGTAAAGCCGCCTGGGCTTCTTGTGGTCCTTGTTTTCCTCAAGCAAATTGGATTGGAAGGGGACCGCCCTCTCCAGGTCAATAACGACGCGGGTGTAGTTGGGAGTGGACCAGTGCCGGATCTGTTGGACCTGCGTGAGTCCCGGCGCCTTGGAAAGCGCTTCTTTGAGTTCCTTCTGGTTTTCGCGCCGGCTGATGGTCGTCGTGATCTTGTCGATCATCTCCTGGGCCTTGGGCTTCATGTCGCCTTGGGGGTATCGCAGCTCGACCTTGAGAAATTCAAGATAGGCCTGGGTGAGATCGTCCTTCTTGTGAAAGTAGATCTCGCCGATCCGGTATTGGGCGTCGTCGGCCAGGCGGTGCTTCTCGTAATGGTTCGCCACCCGGCGATAAAGCTCGACCGCGTCATCCAGGTCTTGTCCTCTGCCGGAATACCCGTGGAGTTTCTCTAGCATCCCGGCGGCCCGGTAAAAAGCGTACACCGCCTCATCACGATCAGGATAACGGCCGGCCGCATCCCTGTAGGCTTCCACGCAGGAGATCCAGTTGTGGCGGTACTTGACCTTATCCTTGGAACCGTAAAGGGCCTTTGCACATCGATCGGCCTCTGCCAGGAGCGCTTTTGCCGAAGGGGTCTGAGCGACCGAAGCCGCCCCTCCCTGCAAGGTGGAAACAAGAAAAAGGCCGATGAGGAAGATCCAAACGTTCATGATGCTTGACTGTCCAGGTAATCTTTCATTTTGTTCAACTCAATCAAAGCCTCAAGGGGTGTCAGGCCGGAGATGTTCAGCCCCTGGATCCATTTCTTGAGGCTCTGCTCCTGAAAGCCGAAGAGTTTCAGCTGCCGCGTATGATTGGCCGCTCGCGACCCGGCAATCTTAGGCATTCCAGCCTCGTCCTCTTCCTTTCCCTCCAGGTTATCCAGAATCTCTTTTGCCCGACCTATCAGGGACGCAGGTAAACCGGCGATCCTGGCCACCTGAATGCCGTAGCTCCGGCTTGTGCCGCCGGGGAGGAGTTTTCTCAGAAAAATAATCTGATCATTCCACTCCTTCACCGCAATATTGAAATTTTTGATCCTCGCTTTGGTGGCGACAAGCTCCGTAAGCTCGTGGTAGTGGGTGGCAAAAAGGGTCCTCACCCCCTTGGCGTCCCTGTCGTGAAGGGCCTCCGCCACGGCCCAGGCAATGCTGAGCCCGTCATAGGTGCTTGTGCCGCGCCCGATCTCATCCAGGATCACAAGGCTTTTCGGCGTCGCGTGCCGGATGATGTTCGCGGTCTCGTTCATTTCGATCATAAAGGTGCTCTGCCCCTTTGTCAGGTCGTCCGAGGCGCCGATGCGGGTGAAAATCCGGTCCACAAGGCCGATGGCGGCCCTCGATGCAGGAACAAAGCTGCCCATCTGGGCCATCAGCACCGTGAGAGCGACCTGCCTCAAAATGGTCGATTTGCCGGCCATGTTCGGGCCTGTGATGATAAGGACCTGCTGCTCCGCATCGTCGAGATGAATGTCGTTGGGGACAAAAGGCTCCTCCTTCACGGTCTGCTCGATCACGGGATGCCGGCCGTCGGAGATCTCAATCACGGCGCTCTGGCTGATCTCGGGGCAAACATAGCGGTTGAGTTCCGCTGTTTCCGCCAACCCCGCAAGGGCGTCCACCTCTCCCACAAGACGTCCCGCCTCTTTGACTCGCCTGTTCTCCAGGGCGACCTTCTCGCGGATTTGCTCGAAAATCTTGCTTTCCAGCGCCACTCGCTTTTCTTCCGCCCCGAGGACAAGGTCTTCGTACTCCTTGAGTCGCTCCGTGATGTAGCGTTCGCCGTTGGCAAGGGTCTGTTTTCGGATGTAGTCCGGGGGTACCAGGTGCAGGTTGGTTCTGGACACCTCGATGTAATAGCCGAAAACACGGTTGTATCCGACCTTGAGGCTGGAGATTCCCGTTTTCTTTTGCTCTGAAGCCGCCAGCTCGGCGATCCATGACTTCCCGTCCCTGGTGGCTGCAATGAGGCGGTCGAGATCAGGATCGTACCCCTCCCGGATCATGCCGCCTTCTTTTGTCGAGATCGGCGGTTCATCGCAAATCGCCTCATCGATCACCCGGGCAACGTCTCCGAGGGGATCCAGGTTCACGGCGATCTCGGAGAGGCGTTCACTGGGAGACCCCGCCAGGAGATCTTTTATCCTTGGCAGGCGTTGCACCGAGTTCTTGAGCGCCACGAGATCCCTTGCGTTGGCCCTGCGGAGCGCGATGCGGCCGTTGAGCCGTTCCACGTCGTAGATCCCGCCCAGCTCCTCCTGGATGCCCTCTCGAAGCATGCGATCGTCCCTGAAGCTCCCCACAGCGGCCAGGCGGCGGCGAATCTCCCTGAGATCCAGCAATGGATAGCCGATCCACCTTACCAGTTGCCGGCTTCCCATGGGCGTCACCGTCTTGTCCAGGATGTGAAACAGCGATCCTTTTGAGGACTCTCGTTTTATAGTCCTGAAAAGCTCCAGGCTCCTGATGGTCGGTTCATCAAGAAACAGGGAATCGCCGAGACGATAGGAGAGAAGCTCCTTGATGTGGTCCGGGTTGATTTTCTGGGTTTTCTGAATGTAGTGCACAACGGCGCCTGCTGCGGCGATGCCGTGAGCCAGGTCCTCGCATCCGAACCCTGCAAGGGACTGGACCCCCAGTTGTTTCTTGAGGAGTCGCTCAGCCCGGCTTTCCTGAAAAACATCTCCCGGGAGAACTTCCAGGCGGTAAAAAGAAAGTCCCGGCCGGGTTTGAAGCCCGTCCTTTTCAAGGAGCAGCAGTTCCGCCGGAGCGATCCTGCCCAGTTCGTCGAGAACGTCCTCCCAGTGTTCGACTTCCGTGACGCGAAATTCGCCCGTGGAAAGGTCCAGGTGAGCAAGACCGTAAGGGCTGTCCTTTCCGGAGACAGCCGCCATGTAGACATTGGACTTGCCGTCCCCCTCCCCTTCATCGATCGCCGATGCGGGGGTGATAACCCGGACCACGTCCCGCTTGACAATCCCCTTGCTCGCCTTCGGATCCTCGATTTGTTCGCACACGGCCACCTTGCACCCGTTTTCAATAAGCTTGGCCACGTAGGATCTGGATGCGTGGTGGGGTATGCCGCACATGGGAACCTTTTCTCCGTTGTGGGTCCCCCGGGATGTGAGAGCGATGCCCAGGATACGGGAGGCCACCCTGGCGTCCTCGAAAAACATTTCGTAGAAATCACCCATGCGATAGAACAGGATCGCGTCGGGGTAATCGCTTTTGATACCCATGTACTGTCTGAGCATGGGCGTCAGGTCGCTCATGTCTTTTCCCCCGGGGTCTCAAGGGGCCGGCCAAGAGCGTTTTTCGCACCCGGCGGGGTTGGAGGGCCGGCGTCCGTCAGCGCAGGTTTCACGGGACCGATGGTGTCCCATTGCTTGCACTGGGGACATTGCCACTGCAGATCCGAAGCCTTGTATCCGCACTCGGAACACTGAAAGCTGAGATGAGGGACATTGAGATAAGCAATGAGATCGCGATAGGCGCCAAGGGCCTCTTCTTTCATTTCCCCCTCGAGAAGAATCTCCCCCTGGAACTTCCGCGCCTCCCAGAAAGACGGGGCCAGTTCGAGGGCCGCATCGAGTTCCCGCAGCGCCGCCTCTCGATCGTGCTCGTTGTAGCGATAGCGGGCGAGCGCCATATGGGTGAAGGGATCCGGGTGAGATGCCGCACACTCCTTGAGGAACTCCGCCACCGGCTTCAGGTTCTTCATTTTTGAGTAGGCGCCCTCCAGCCGGCGATAGGCGAGAAAGGTGAAGGAAGGCGAAATATCCACCACCTTTTTCCATGAGGCGATGGCTTTCTTGTAGTCCTGTTTCTGGAAATAAAGGTCGCCCAGATGAAGATGGGCGTCCAAACACGCCTCATCCAGGGAAATTGCCTTTTCAAAAGCGCTTTTTGCCTTGCCCGGATCGCCTGCCTCCTGGTGCACTTTTCCTTTCTCTACTTGATAGTGGGCCAGGACGCGGGCATGGTCCCCCTTCATCATTCTCGCGATCTTTTGCCGGGTCGAAAACGCGTTTTCCCAGTCCTTTGTTTCCAGGTGGATTTTCTCAACCGCCATGAGAGCCTCCACGTTGGAGGGCTCTTTCCGAATCACGTGGGAGAGCGTTTCCAGGGCCCGGGTCAAAAAGCCCCCTTTGAGATAGTCCAGGCCGAGATCCAGGAGAGCTCTGAGCTTGATGAGTTCGCTGATGTTGGGTCTGAGGATGATGCTCTGGCGAATGCGGATCGCCCGATCGATGTCGCCTTTGGATCGATAGAGGTTGCCGAGAGCCACATAGGTTTCTATAGTGTCGGAATTGATCTGGACGGACTTGGTGAACTCCTCGATGGCGTGATCGGGGTCATTGGCGAGGATGTATTGAATCCCCTTGAAAAAGGCTTTATCGCCTTCCCTGGACCAGGACCTGAAGCGTTTCTCCCTGCGGCGGTGGACAAAACGACCGGCGATCAATCCCAGGAAGAAGACCACAAAAACGGCGAGCCAGAATTTCTGGTTCGCCAGATTCAAAAGCCACTGCCACACCGAATCTGCCATTCCCTCTTTACCCCCTTGCAGCCGCGTCAAACCACATCATTGTCGCCCGACCCGGGCTGGTCGGCGGTAATGGCAAGATTGCGGAATGACTTCAGCTCCCTCTCCTTGCTCTCCAGGTCCCTGGAGAGCGTCTTGATCCTCCTTTTCAGACGAAACCGTTCCAGGAGCCCGAAAAAACCGACGACGAAAACCCCCAGCAAAAAAGCGATAATCGTGACCTGATAGACGGATACTTCCGAAGCTTGCCATTCCGACAGCAAAAGGGAATTGAACCTGAATGTCAGAGACGTGGACATCGCCTCGTTGTTCTGAACGACGGCAACAACAATCACCAGTCCCACGAGAATAAGGATGATGGCTTTTACTTGGGCCATAACCAACCTCCACGGGTCTTTTTTTCCGGCTTAACGAGTAATCCCAATTGGACTTTTTCTTGAAGCCGTTTCATTTGCTTTCACGGTAATAGGGGAGCAGTTTCTTGTACGTCACCTTGAGGTGCTCCGGAATGACTCGGACATCGCCCAGAACGGTCATAAAATTGGTGTCCCCGTTCCAGCGGGGAACCACGTGAAAGTGCAGATGCTCCTCCATCCCGGCCCCGGCGACCCGGCCCAGGTTCAGCCCCACGTTGAACCCCTCCGGATTCATGACCTCCTTGAGGACTTCGATGCTCTTGCGAACCATGCCCAAAAGATCCGCGCTCTCCTTGTTGTTGAGCTGCTCCAGCTCGCTTACATGCTTGACCGGCGCCACCAGAAGGTGACCGTTATTGTAAGGGAAGCGGTTCATGAGCACCACGGTGTAATGCCCCGCCCAAAGGATCAATCGCTCCCCGTCTCTGCCCCGATCTTTTCCCGGGCAAAAGACACAACCGTTGTCTTTGTCGTTTGAAAGAATGTACCCCATCCTCCATGGGGCCCAGAGGACCTTCATAGCGCTTCCTTCATATCCCTTCGGAATGGTTTTCATGGTTCAGACGAATCCACCTGGACAATCTCGCCGCGCACACCCGCTTCACACTCGAGAATCCCGACGCTGTGAAAATTGCTCGCACTGTGACCGCAAGCCGTTCCCGGGTTGAAAACCAGGACCCCTCCTCGAACATGGCTCACGGCTTTATGGGAGTGGCCGTAGACCACCACGTCCACATTCGAAAAACTTTCGATGACCCGTTCCTCAAGGCCTTCCGACGGTCCCCATCCGTGCACGAGACCGAAACGCAAACCGCCCAGTTCCACGACGCGCTTATCCGGCAGCCGGTTCTTGATCTCAAGAGGGTCCATGTTGCCGCAAACCCCGTAGAAATCACGCTCGCCCAGGTACTCGACAATACTGGGAGACGTGAAGTCTCCCACGTGAAAAAGGGCATCCGTCTCCGAGAGGTATCGGTCAAGGATATTCTTCAAGGCATGGTTCACCCGGTGAAGGTGGGTGTCGGACAGAACCCCGATCCTTATTTTATTTGTCATGCGGCCATTCCGCAGGCTGCCGGGAATCTTTCTGTGTAAAACATCCGGCTCAAATGCCTATCCTCGCGATTTTTTCGAGTATATCAGGCTGGAAAAAAAACACAAGCCATAATTACCTCCTTTATGAAAACATTTGACCGATGAGCTTTATTTGAGATAAGAAAATAGCCCAATCGTCGCCGTGGACTGACCGCAACATCCATGAGGAGGAGAGTTCATGCCCATTTACGAGTTTTACTGCAAAAAATGCCACATGATCTTCAATTTCTTTTCATCCACCGTGAACACGGATAAAAAACCCCTTTGCCCCGAATGCGGCAGGGTCAGGCTGGAACGGCAGATGTCCGTTTTCTCGAGGCTCAAGCATCGGGGGGAAGGTGATGAGCCGCCCATGCCCGATATGGATGAATCCAAGATGGAGCAGGCGATGAGCCTGCTGGCAAGGGAAGCGGAAAGCATGGATGAGAACGATCCGAGGCAGGCCGCAAACCTCATGCGAAAACTCTCGGACATGACAGGTATGAACCCGGGTCCGGGGATGGAAGAGGCCTTGAGGCGGATGGAAGCCGGAGAGGATCCGGATCAAATCGAGGCGGAAATGGGAGACCTGCTCGAAGGGGAAGACCCTTTTGGTTTTGGAGAAAAGCCATCCGGTCTGCGCAAAACAAGGCCCCCCAGGAAAGACGAAACGCTCTATGAGCTGTGAGCTCTATGAGCTGTGAGCGCTTTGTGCTCACAGCTCAGTGTTCAGTGTTCAGCGTTCAGGAGCCAATTCATATTCATAAGTTCCTGAACGCTGAACACCGGCAGGCACAGCCTCTTGCGCGTCATAGCCGCTACGGCGGCGGAGCGTGGCCTACCCTACTGGTTGCCGGTTCCTGAACGCTGAACACTGAACACTTCTCCCTATAGCAGCGCAAGCTCGATGTTCCCCCAGGTCGCCAGTTTGTCCCCGAGGATGACCAGGGCCCCGAGGACGCCCCCTGTTTTCTCGGCCCAGGCGCCTATGCCGTTCAAGTCTTTCGGGCTCTGAATGATGTTGCACAGCGATGTAGCCGCCCCATCGGCAAAGGCGGCCGAAGGCGCCAGAACACATCCCACATCCGCAGCGCCTGTGCTGAATGAGTGGCCGACGGTGGCCGAAGAGGAGCAAATGCCCACGGGCATCGCTTCAGGAGAGATGAGAACGCCGATTTTTTCGCTCAAAGGGGATCGGGCGGCGAAAATGGACACAGTCGCCCTGCGATCGACCTTGAGAAAAATATCCCCGCCGTTTTCAACGATGACCCGGGAGGTGCTTCGAAGAAGCCCCTGCCCTACATACTGGGCGATGGCGCCTGCGACGGAGGCCATCGGACCCACCCCGACCTGCCTGGTGCACTCAATCATCTCCCGCACCAGGGGCGGCGCATAGGGGTCCGGGGGATAGCGTTTCAAGGTGGTGAGAAACTCGGGGTGAAGGGTGATGTAGCTTTCAATCTGATGCCGTGCATCCAGAATCAGGTCCCTTGTCTCCTTCTCAAGTCTTTTTTCCGCGCTCACCTGGAGGTCCGTTTCTTTCACAATGACCTCGAAGGTGACAAGGCCGCCGGACCGAACTCTTCTCCGGTAAAAACGTTCCGTATAGTCTCCCATGCTCATCAATCCAACACCGTAGGAGCAAGCTCCTGCTTGCGATCCCCATCAATCCAACACCGTAGGAGCAAGCTCCTGCTTGCGATCCACATTCCGGAAAAGCAAGCTCCTGCTTGCGACCCATCGCGGCCGGGAGGCCGCTCCTACATTACATCGCATCGGTAGGAGCAAGCTCCTGCTTGCGACCTATCCCGGCCCGGAGGCCGCTCCTACACAAAAAGGTGCCACCTGATCTTTCGGTAATGCTCAGGCTTTAAAGAGGAGAACGGCCACTCGTCTGGCTTCATTACAAACCCTTTCCTAACAGGGTTGTTGTGGATATAATCAAAGATCTGCTTGATGTCGTCACTTCTCCTGATGCCCCTATCGTAATATCCTGTCTGCCAGAGTTGACCTGATTTCCCCCATATCTCATTGATCTTACGTGCCGTAAAAGATCCAATCTGTCTCATGATTTCTTCTAGGGGGGATTTACCGAGTGAAGCCACCATATGAAAATGATCAGGCATAATTACAAAAGCACCGAGAACAAGTTTTTCGCGAGCATCCATCCAGAAAAGGGTGTCAATCAGAGTTCGTGCAACGGAAGGCTCATCCGTCAGCAAAACTCCGGTCCGGGTGCATTTTGTCACTGAATAGGCCCTACCCTCCTCCGACCTTCTGCCGAGTCTCAGGTTTTCTTGATGGGGGTGATGATTTCCTCTGCCTTTTACCACGCTTTTAATCCTCTGTAGGAGCAAGCTCCTGCTTGCGACCCATCGCGGCCGGGAGGCCGCTCCTACATTACATCGCATCGGTAGGAGCAAGCTCCTGCTTGCGACCTATCCCGGCCCGGAGGCCGCTCCTACATTACATCACATCGGTAGGAGCAAGCTCCTGCTTGCGACCTATCCCGGCCCGGAGGCCGCTTTTACATCACCCGTCCAGCTCCACTTCAGTCTTGCACCGGTTGCATCGTTTTGCGCCCCTGAAGAGTTTGTGCCCGCAGGCCGGGCAATGGTACCGGGCTTCCTCGTCCTCGACCCATTTCTCGGTCCCCACGGCCCGCCATTGGGGAACGGCCCTCAAGATCACCCTTTTCCCCACAGGCATGGGAAACGTCTCGATCAGGTTACAGGGGAAATCAGCGCATTCGTGGCACCCTTTCAGCCCCTTTTCAGCCGTACAGGTCTTGATGCCGCACTCCCTGCAGTAAATGAAAGGCTCGCTCGAAAGGCACCCTTGGCAATGGATGTCTTCCGCAGAAAGGCGTTCCCCACCCGGCAGCCTGTCTTTGTAAAGGGCTACAAGCCTTTCCTTGAATTTCAGGTTATCGTTCTTGGATGCGTAAAGGATCGCGCAGACCCCGCAATACAGACCACAGGGCGCCAGGTAGTCGGGATTGGTAGTCATGAGAACCCTCCTCTGATGATACTTGACGTCAAAGTTTACGACAAAGTGCCAATTTTACCCGCCTTCGGCGGCGCCAAAGGCGAGCAGGGGTTCAAAGGCCAAATGTTTTGAATTTTGAGTTTCTTGTCGTCCATAGCTTCGGCATACGAGGATTGACATTCCTTCGACATTGGGATTTTGAACTTTTTGTCCTCCGTAGCTTCTTGCCCGCCATAGCCTTTTGCGAAGGAGGTCAGCGTAGGAGGATGTCATTCCTCCAGTGCCCTACGAAAGATCGCGGCAATGTTTCTTATTCGATCCAATTGGGATTGTAAATAGAGGATATCCTGTCCGGGCATCATCGTCAAGAATTGGATAAAGCAAAATTAGACGGTGGATTTGGGCCTTCCCATAAATTCGTGCCGATCCTTTCTTTTTGTGCTACAAGATAGAAAAACGGTGCACTGCTCCTGTCTTTTTCTTCCGCGCACCTTGCGCCGTGTGTTGCGGCCCGTGTAATGTTCAATATCCAATGATCAATGTTCGTATCCATTCACGGGTTCAAAGGTTCAGAGGTTTAGGGGTCGTCCATTTTGTCTTTGTCCCCAACCTTGAACGTTGAACCCGGAACCTGTGAACCCTTACCAATGTTCAATGTTTATGACTTACTTTGCAGGCATCGACGTAGGTTCGCTCACCGCGGATGCGGTCATCCTGGATCAGAATGGGGGAATCGCCGGATACAGCATCGTGGAGACCGGCGCCAACAGCACCCGGGCTGCTGAAGGGGCGCTGGAAAAAGCCCTGGCCCAGGCCGGCCTTGAACGAAAGAGCCTGAGGAGGATTGTGTCCACGGGATATGGCCGGGTGTCCGTCCCCTTTGCCGATAAAGCCCTGACTGAAATTACATGCCACGCCCTGGGCGCTCACGCCCTTTTTCCCGACACAGGCATGGTGATCGATATCGGCGGCCAGGATTCCAAGGTGATCAAAATCGGGGACGGAGGCAAGGTGATCGACTTCAGCATGAACGACAAGTGCGCGGCCGGCACCGGCCGTTTTCTGGAGGTGATGGCCGCGAAACTGGAGGTCCCGCTGGACGAGATGGGAGAGCTTTCTCTCAAGACGGCCGGAGAAGTGCGCATCAGCAGCGTGTGCACGGTTTTTGCAGAAAGCGAAGTGGTCTCCCTCGTGGCCAGGAATCATCCCAAGGAGGAAATTCTCCGGGGTCTTCACCGCGCCATTGTCAACCGGGTGTGGAGCATGGTCATGACCCTCGGTATTCGTTTGGAAGTCACGATGAGCGGCGGTGTGGCCAAGAACAAGGGCGTGGTGGCTTTCATCGAAGAAAAGATGGGCCGCCCTTTGCGCATCTATAAAGAACCGCAGATCATCGGCGCCCTGGGCGCCGCCCTTCATGCCAGGGACCTTGATTCCTCACGGCATTGAAGAAAAAAACTCAGGGCCTGCTGTTTTTATGGAGTTTCTTGTTTTTGATTTCCTGGCGCTTCATCGCATTCTACAGGGATCTCGGTTTCAAATTCCTGTTTCTTCACAAACCAGACCTTGAGCACGGCATGGAGCAGGGTCGCCAGCGGCACCGCAAAAACCATGCCCCAAAACCCCCACAACCCGCCGAATAGAATCACCGCCGTAATGATGGCCACAGGGTGGATGTTCACCACCCCCGCCAGGAGCAACGGTGCGAGGAGGTTGCCGTCCAGGGCCTGGATAATCGCGTAGGCCAAGACAACCCCTGTGAACTCCGACCCCCATCCAAACTGAAAATAGGCAATGAAGACCACAGGGATGAACATGGCGATGACGCCTACATAGGGCAAAAGCACCGACAACCCTACGAAAAAGGCGATAAGCATGGAAAACTGCAACCCAAGCCAGGTGAAAACCGCATAGCTGACGCCCCAGACGATCAGGATCTCCCAGACCTTTCCCCGGATATAGTTGCCGATCTGCTCATTCACCTCCACCCACACCTCCGTGGCAAGGCCCCTTTCGTCCGGCAGAAAGCCGGTGAGCCATGCCAGGATTTTCTTCTTGTCCTTGAGGAAAAAGAACACCAGGAGAGGCACGAGAACCAGATAAACCCCCAAAATGATCAAACCCTTTACAGAGGCATAGGAGATGGAGAGGATATGCTGGCCCAGCCGGGTCAGTTCCCGGTTTGCATAATCCAGGAACCGCCTGATTTCCGTCTCCGAGATATACTCAGGGTAGCTTTCCGGCAGCCGCATGAGAACCTTCTGGCCGGACGCGATCATGGAAGGCGTTTCCTGAAGCAACTGTATGATCTGGGACCAGATCATGGGCAGCAGGGCGAGGGCGAGGAGCAGGAGACTTGCCAAGAAAAGCAGGAAAACAAAAAATATGGATAGGGACATGGGAACGCCGTAGCGTTTGAGCCGATCTGCAATCCCGTCCAGAAGATAGGCGATGACCACGCTTGCCAGAACCGGGGCCAGGATATTTCCAAAGAAATAGATGAGCAGGCATCCGAAAAGGAGCAAAAAACCCAAAATGATGAGCTGAGGATCGGAAAAGTACCTCTTCACCCAGCATAGCAAGAATTCTTTCATACGCTACGGCATTCGATAGACCATGGAATTCACGTTCATGCCTGCACCCACGGAAGCAAACACGGCAATGTCCCCTGTGTGAAGCCTGTGGTTGTTGAGCTTTCCCCTCTGCAGCAGATCGTAGAGCGTGGGCAGGGTCGCAACCGAACTGTTCCCGAGCCAGGAGATCGTCATGGGCATGATGTGCTCGGGGATGTCCTTGACGCCATAGAGCTTGAACAATCGCTTCAAAATCGCTTCATCCATTTTCTGGTTTGCCTGATGGATGATGATCTTTTCCACGTCGGTCAGCGTCAATCCGGCCTTGTCAAGGCTTTGCTTGACCGCTTCCGGGACCTTCTTCACCGCATACCTGTAGATTTCGTGCCCATCCATCTTGAGGTAGAGCTGGTTGCCATCGGAATCAGGGCTGTAGGACTTGCCCAATCGCAGCAGGTTGAACTCCTCAAAGGTGTCGGACCTTGTCACGTGGGAAAGGATGCCGACCGGCCGATTCGTAGCCTCCACTAGGGCCGCGCCGGCCCCATCGGAATAGATCATGGAGTCACGATCATGGGGATCCGAAACCCTTGAAAGCGTCTCTGCGCCGATCACCAGGACCTTTCCGACATCACCGGACTTGATGTAGTAGTCTGCGATGATCATTCCGTGAAGCCAGCCCGGGCAGCCGAAGGGGACATCATAGGCCACGGTGTAAGGGTTCCGGATCCCAAGCTTATGTTTCACCCTGGCCGCGATGGTCGGAACCATATCGCACCGATTGTTATCGGCCCTCACATCCCCGAGATTATGACCGACAATAATGTAGTCGAGGCTTTCCCGGTCCACGCCCTCCAGGGCCTTTTCAGCGGACATAAAAGCGATATCCGACGTGTTCAGATCATCCGTCACGTATCGACGCTCGTTAATGCAGGTGATTTCCTGGAATTTCCGGATAATCTCAAAATTGGGGGTTGAAAATTGCGTCCCATCGTCATCATAGAACGCGTGCTTTAAAAAAAAATCATTGGGCACGTTCCTCGTGGGGATATAGCTGCCCGTTCCGGTAATGATCGAATTCGGCATAGAAAACCTTTTCAGCCCTCATGCAAAAAAAGCCCGCACCAAGACAATCCAACGCTTGATCCGGGCTTCCTGGTTTATCGCGACTTTTGTGCCTGTAATTATTTTCGGAATTTACCAAAGAATCGGCCAAGAGTCAAGATCTTTGGCCGTCAAACGTTGAAGCGGATGTTCAGGATGTCCCCATCCTGAACCCGGTAGTCTTTGCCCTCCAGGCGAAAGAGGCCGTTTTCGCGAATCCCTTTTTCCGATCCCCATCGCAGGCAATCCGCACAGGAAAAACACTCGGCACGGATGAACCCCCGGGCCAGATCCGAGTGAATGGTTGAAGCGGCATCAAGGGCCGTCCCTCCCTCCCGCACATTCCACGCCCGGACCTCATCGGACCCCACAGTAAAGAAGCTGATATAGCCCAAAGTGGCATGAGCAAGGGTCGTCAGTCTCCGGCCGGCCGATTCCCGAATCCCCATGTCCTTCATGAAAAGCCTGGCTTCTTCATCGTCGAGGCCGCTCAACTCCATCTCGAACTTTCCCGCAAATTCGAGGACCCCGTACGTTCTTGAAATCTCCCCAACCAGGGCGCCGTTCTTGCCATAGCTTTTCTCATCGGAATTCAGGATGACCATGAGGGGCTTTTTCGTGAGGCGCTGAAACCCCCGCATCACCTTTTCATCCTCGCAGGAAAGGGCCATGTCCCGGATCGGCTCGTTCCGGTTCAATCCTTCCACGACTCTGTGCAAGGCCTTCTCTTCCCTGACGAGGTCCTCTGTTCTCTGGCCACGCTTGCGGCTTATTTCAATGCGCTCGAGCCGGTTCTCCAGCACCATCAAGTCCGACAAAATGAGTTCATCGCCGATGCGGCGCAGATCCTCCAGAGGCGTCGGCGGCCCCGGGAATTCCTCTTCATAATTGCGCAAAACCGCAATCAAGGCATCCATGGTCTTGATCGCACCCATGGCGGCCGTGGAAAAAGTCTCCCCTCTTGCGGCGCCCTCGGCAAGGCCGGTGAAGTCGGCCAGTTCAATCGTGGCATAAACGGTTTTCTTTGGGTGGTAAAGACCTGAAAGGCGATCCACCCGTTCGTCCATCACCCTCACCACCGCCACATTGGGCGCCACCCTGCCCTTTGCGTATCCGGCAACCGGAGCTTCCATTTTAGTCAGTGCATTGAAAACCGTCGTCTTCCCTGAACCCTGCAAACCAATGAGCCCGATTCTCATGGGATTTCTCCTCAAAAAAAACAAAGCCCGGCGTCCGCCGGACTTATATGTTTTTATTTGAAATGTTTTGTCCAGGAAGAATTATGGCGATTGATCGGAGGATGTCAAGAATGTTTTTCCGGGACCGACCACGCAAGATTGGAGAACTTCTTGTCGATTCAAACGGGGACGGGAAGGGCATGCTAAATGCCCAGGAAAGCGCTTCGGAACAGGTCGCCTTCCAGGAGCTCTCTTCCGGTCCCTTCCGCGACGATTCTTCCTGTCTGAAGCACATAGCCCCTGTCAGCCAGGTCCAGTGCCTCTCTCACATTTTGCTCCACGAGGAGAATGGTCATCCCCTGTTCCTTGAGTCGTCGCACCGTATCCAGCACCTCGTCCACCAAAATGGGCGCCAACCCAAAAGAGGGCTCATCGAGCATGAGGACTTTGGGATTGGACATGAGGCCCCGGCCGATAGCCACCATCTGCTGCTCGCCTCCGGATAGGGTGGAGGCGGGCTGGAAGCGCCGGTTGCGAAGGGCCGGGAAAAGGCTGTAGACAAATTCAAGGTTCCTTCTGATCCGGGCGTCGTCGTGCAAGATGTAGGCGCCCAGCAAAAGGTTCTTTTCCACGGCAATAGGCCGAAAGAGCATCTTTTCTTCGGGAACATAGATGATTCCCAGGCGCACGATCTGCTCTGTCCTGAGTTTCTGGATTGCCCGGCCTTCAAAGACAACGCGACCCTCGAACACGGGCTGTGAACCCATGATCGCCCTGAGAACGGTCGACTTGCCGGCCCCGTTGGAACCCACGACGCACACGGTCTCTCCGGCGTTCACGCCCAGAGAGATCCCGTGGATCACGGGCAAACCGGAATAGCGGACCCTTATATTGTCGATTTCTAAAATCATCGAATGATAGACATTGATCATTGGTCATTAGTCATTGGGCATTGGGAAATGATAAATGACCAATGATCAATCTTTAGTGCTCCTTCACATACCTTTCCCCAAGATAGGCTTTGATGACCTTGGGGTCTTTTGCGATGCTCTCCGGCGACCCCTCGGCAATCTTGGCGCCATAGTCCAGAACGATCACCCGCTCGCTCACTTTCATCACCAGTTCCATCACGTGCTCGATCAGGATCACGGTGACACCCCTGTCCTGGTTCACGTGCCTGATGCTCGCCATGATCTCTTCGATTTCGAGCGTGTTCAACCCTGCCGCCACCTCGTCCAGGAGAAGAAGCTTGGGTTTCGTGCCCAAGGCCGTGGCCATGACCACCCGCTTCTGCGCAGCCACCGGGAGCTCGCTCACCAGGTCATCGGAAAGATCAAACAGCCCCAGATCCCTGAGGATCTCTTCCGCACAAGCCCTGGCCTTGCTCCTGGAATGGGTGTGCATGAAACATCCCACCATCACTTTTTCAAGGACCGTCAAATCGCCTGTGGCCGCATACACCTGGAAGGTTCTCCCAATGCCCCGCCTTGCCATGGCGTGCGCCTTGAGGGCCGTTACGTCCTCCCCATCGAAAACGATCCGGCCGGACGTGACAGGATGGTGACCGCAGATGCAATTGAAGAGGGTGGTTTTCCCGGCGCCGTTCGGCCCGATCAAACCGATCAGCGCTTGCCGTTCCAAAGAAAAAGAGATGTCGGCGTTGGCCCTCAGGCCGTCGTATGTCTTGGTCAGGTTTTGAACTTCCAGAAAGGCCATTACCGGCGCTTCCTCCGACGGACCTTTTCCACAATCCCCCATATTCCCCGTGGTTCAAAAGCGGAAACGATCATGATGATCAACGCGTACAGGATGAGATCGATCCCTACCAGCCCCGCCGCTGCACCCAGCCACTCTTTGAGATAGCTCCTGAGGGGGATCAAGACGCCTGCGCCGATGATCGGGCCCCACAGGGAACCTGCACCGCCCAGCATGGCCATGAGCGCAATCAGGATGGAAAGATCGAGGCTCATGATATCCACGGGTTCGATGACCTTGATATAGCACACATGAAAGGAGCCGACCATGCTCACGAAAGCGGTGGCGATGGCATAGGCCTTGATCTTGGCCCAGTGCACGTTGATCCCAAGGGACCGGGCCATGTCCTCGCTGTCTTTGATGCAACGGAGTTGAAACCCGAGCCTCGAACTTCGAAACCAGTTCATGTAGATAAATCCCAGGAAAAAGAACCCGAGAATGGTGTAGTAGTAATAGATGTCCTCCCTGAAAATCAGGCGCAGGTAGTCCGGTGGGGGATAGGTGATCGGGGATATCTCCAGACCCCGCGCCGCGCCCACGAAAGACCAGACGGTGAAAAGATCTTTCAACACAAGCGAAGTGGCGATCGTCGCAATGGCAAAGTAATGCCCTTTCAAACGAAACAGGGGGTAACCGATGATGAAGGACCAGATCACGGCTATCGCCATGCCCACGGGCATGGAGACCCAGAAAGGAATATCCCAGCGAATCAGCAACACACCCGTCGTGTAAGCACCGATTCCCACGTATTGCGCTTTTCCCAGATCCACCTGACCGCCGTACCCGCCGATGGTGTTCCAGCCCATGCCGTAAAGGGCAAACATGAAGAACTGGATCATGGTGGCCATGGCATAGGAAGAGGTGGGAAAGAGGGGAAAGACCAGGAAGACAAGAGCCACGGCGCCGGCAATGACCAGGTCCATGCGCGGAAAGTCGGAAAAATCAAAGGCGTTCTTTAGTGTTTCCATCCAAAGAGACCCCTCGGCCGAACCACCATGATGACAAAGTAGGCGACATAGATCCACATGTACTTCAGAGAGGTCATGGGCACGTCCGCCATCCACATCCAGTCAAAGGTGTAGGTGAAGAAATCCCAGAAGCCCGGGATCTCCATGATGAGACCGACCGCCAGGCCTGCAAAAAAGGCGCCGGGCACACTGCCGAAACCGCCCAGGGCGACCACGGCAAAGGCGATCATGGTGAAAAGAAGGCCCATGAAGGGATTGACCGCCCAGAAGTTCACGATCAGGGCGCCTGCCACGGTGACGGAAGCGCCCCCGATTCCCCAGGCCAGAGCGTTCATCTTCTCGGTGGGAATGCCCATGTAACGGGCCGCTTGGGCGTTCAAGGCCGTGGCCGTGAGGGCCTTTCCGATCTTGGTTCGGTTCATGAGAAGCCACACGGCCAGAAAGGCGATCACGGAAAGTCCTGCGGCGGCCAGTTTCGTAGCCGGCAGGATGATGCCCATGCCGATCTCAAAGCTCTTGCCGACCAGGATCCCGTGATGAACCGTGCGGTCGCTGGAGCCGAAGATGAGAAGAGCCAGGTTTCGAAGAAAAAGCATGAGGCCGAAGGTCCCCAGGAGCTGCGCGACCATAGGGCCTCTGATGAGGAACTTGATGAAACCCGCATAACAGATCACGCCCAAAAGGAAACCGACGACCCCGGCAACAGGCAAGGTCAAAAGAGGATCCATGCCGGTCGCCTGGGCGGTCAGAAGGCCGGTGTACATCCCGACCATGAGGAATTCGCCGTGGGCGAAGTTGACGATATCCATCACGCCGAAAATGATGGTCAGGCCCAGCGCGACCAGGGCAATCACCATCCCCAGAAGGATTCCGGCTGCAAGGGATCCAAAGAGAATGTCCATGATCGGATGAGAGCCTCCTGTCCCCTCAACTCGCCGTCCCTTTTCCCAACATATTTACCATGCCTGAAAAGGGTAAATCATATCGGCTGTCACAACGTCAAAGGGGTAGACGATTTCGAGAACGACCTTGCCGTCTTTGGCTTTCTGATACTGACCGATCAGGCCGGACCCCAGGATGTTCTGCCCCAGCTCATCGCCGGTGGTGGAGAACTTCACGCCCGCCCAGGGCACGACCAATTCATCGCCCGGAATCTCGATGGCATTGGCCGCCTTCTGGATGTCCGCAGGCTTGGTGGAGCCGGCTTTCTCAAGCACGTGCACCCATGCCTGAAGGCCGGTAAACGATCGCGCCGAAGCGCCGCTCAGATCGTTGCCTGTCTTGGCCTTGTACATTTGGTTCACCTGGCCTGCGATTTTTTTAACCTCCACCACCTGGGGCAGGAAAACGGTTCGGGTGAGGATGCCCACGATATCGTCGCCAAGGGTATTGCGGAACTCCGGGGTCTCGAAGCCGGCGTTCTGTCCCCAGATGATTTTTGGGCTTGCTTTTTCGGCTTTGAGGGTTTTCACCATCAGGATGGCGTCTGAGGTGTAGGAGGCAAAGAGCATGACGTCCGGTCTGGCGGCCTTCATGGATCGCACTTCGCTGGAAAGATCCGTGGCTTTGTCGGCGTAAAGAAGGGTTTTCCGAAGGTTAAAATCATACTCTCCTGCAAAAAGCTTGATCATTTCCGTGACCAGTGAGCCCCACTCGGTGTTCTCGCATGCGGCGGCCACCGCTTCGATGTCTTTCTTGGGGACGGCTTGGACGCCCTTGACCTTTCCCTCGGTCAAGCCTTTCAGAAACTCAAAAAGATCCTTGGTAAACCATTTGTCATGGGGCGTCGTTCGCCAGAACCACTTGAAACCCCGCATGGTCAGATCAGGGGAAGTCGAGGACCCGTTAATCATAGGCACGCCGTACTGCTCGCAGACGGCGCTCACGGTTTTGGTGACCGAACTGTGGTAGCAGCCCAGAATCCCGTGGACCTTGTCATCCAGGATGAGTTTTTTGGCCAGATCGGCGCCCAGGGTCGGGTTGCCTTCGTGGTCTTTGAAAACAAGCTTGATCTTTGCCCCGCCCATGGCCTTGATGCCGCTGTTCTTTGCCATGGTCATGGAAAGGTCCGCCATCACATTGTTGGCGATTTCAGCGGCCAGTTCCGCGCCCGCGCGAAGCTCGCGGCCCGATGCAGCCGCGCCGCCCGTCAGCGGATAAATGACCCCGATCTTAATCTCCTCAGCCCCGAAAACGCCTGCCGGGACCGTCAGTCCTAAGACCGCCGCAAGAGCAACGCCTACGATCACAAGTCTCACCGATGCCTTCATCTTGATACCTCCTTTTGTGGGCCAAAGGGTGGGGTTGAATGAAAAGCCCGAGCCGGGTGTCCGAAGCGGGCGCCGGTATTGAAGCATTCATGGATCCCTATCGAGGAAGATCTCTTCTTGAGTTTACCCTGAGCTTGCCGAAGGGGTCGAGATGACCTGTCCGAAAAGAAAGGATCTGCAAGGATCAATGGGATGGACATTGGGAAGGGGCCTCCCGTTGTATGGGCGGCACTATAGGAAAATTCCCAAACCCTGTCAAGCGCGGAATCAAAACACCGTGAGATCCTCATCTTTGAGGTCGGACACGAACATGTGGCCCGGAGCGTGGGTTATCACCAGGGGAAGCTTGGCAGAGAGCGCCGCAAGCGCGGAGGTGACCCCGCAGGCCCAGAACACGGGGATCTCCCCCGGGAGCAGGGTGACAGGATCTCCGAATTCAGGATGGTTCAAGTCCTTGATCCCGATCGCTTCCGGGGACCCCATGTGGACGGGCGCGCCGTGGGTGAGATGAAAGCGGGTCGTGATCTGAACGGCCCGGACCGCCTGCTCCGGCGTCATGGGCCGCATGCTCACCACCATGGGGCACGAAAAAGGACCTGCAGGCACACAGGGCCGGTTTGTCACATACATGGATACGTTCTTGCCTTCTTCCAGGTTTCGAATGGGGAGACCTGCAGCCATCATGGCGGCTTCAAATGAAAAACTGCACCCGAGGAGAAAGCTCACCATGCGGTCATGGAAAAAAGGGGTGACGTCCTCCACCTCGGATTTGAGCGCCCCTTGCTCGTATATCCGGTACCCGGGCAAATCGGTCCGGAGATCCGCATCAGGCGCAATGCGGGGCGCCGCCCGGCCCGGCTCGAGAACATCGAGCACAGGGCAGGGCTTTGAATTGCGGACGCAGAAAAGGAGAAAATGGAAGGCTTCCTCCCGGGGAAGCATGACCAGGTTGGCCTGAACGTAGCCGGGAGCAAGGCCCGTGGTCGGCCCGGCCCATTGCCCCTTTCGGATCAGGCGGCGCAGTTCTGCAGGATTTTCTTTCATGCCCATTTCATGCTACAGGACAGCCTGTCCTGTCAACCTCTTTCCTTTGCTTTTTTCTTGCTCCCTGCCACCGCAAGTTCTATAGGACACAAGGTCGCCTCTTAAAAGGAATGAAATTTATGGGCCCTCGCCCGCCGTCTGTGCGGCGGGTCTGGGGCCAACTCAAAAAATGGCATCCCTCACGGTCCAAATCACGGTGGCTTCGCTTTGCCGGGTTCTCCTGAACACGGCAAGACGCTTCCCCTACCCTTTTGCGCCTGCGCTGAGTCGCGGGCTCCAAGTTCCCCTTCCTGCCGTCACCTCCCTGATTGCCGCTAACCAGGTGACGGGACTCCTGAGTCTCCTCTTCGGTCCCCTGGCGGATCGATGGGGGTATCGCTCCATGCTGCTTGCAGGCCTGGGTTTCCTGTCCGCAGGCATGCTGGGAGGGGGCCTCTTTCCCTACTATGGCGTCATTATGATCTCGCTCTTCCTGGCCGGTTTGGGAAAAAGCTCCTTTGACCCGGCCCTTCTGGCTTATGTGGGCGAGCGCGTGCCCTTCCGGCGGCGTGGGCTCTTTGTGGGCTTTATGGAAACCGCCTGGGCCGCAAGCACCCTTGTGGGTGTTCCCCTGGTCGGCTTTCTCATCGCCCGTCTGGGCTGGAGAGCGCCCTTCTTCGCTATCGGGTCCCTTGCGCTTTTGGGCCTGGGCGCTTTGGCCCTTCTCACCCATAGCCCCGGCGTCGGCAAAGCAGGAAGCAAAGCCCCCTTCGCCATGATCGGAGCGTGGAAAAAGTTCGCAATGAACAGAACCGCCCTGGGAGTCGTGGGGTTCTCCTTTTTCATCAGCATGGCCAATGACAATTTCTTCGTGGTCTACGGTGCCTGGATGGAGCAAGCCTTCCACCTTTCCGTAATCGCCCTGGGCCTGACCACATCCGTCATCGGCGGTGCAGAACTGCTCGGCGAAGGGCTCACCGCTTCCCTTGGAGACCGCCTCGGTCTGCGCCGTTCCATGGCCCTCGGGCTCATCCTCTCCACGGGAAGTTATCTTCTCCTGCCTCTCCTTGAAGCGTCCCTGCCCGGCACCGTAGGCGCCCTGTTTTTTATTTTCCTTTTTACCGAATTCGCCATTGTGGCCGCCCTCTCGCTGAGCACCGAAGTGATGCCCGAGGCCCGGGCGACCATGATGTCCGGCTGGGTTGCCGCTGCAAGTCTGGGGAGGGTTTTCGGCGCCCTCATGGGCGGCTTGGTTTGGTCCCTGGGCGGATTGACGGCCGTGGCCGTCGTATCCGCTTCGATCAACTCCCTTGCCCTGCTCTCCTTTCTCTGGGGGATTCGTTCCCGGGCTATGCGCCGATCCTGATTCCACGCTGCTTGACTTGCAAGGGTCTGTCCTGTAATCTCCCGAGTAATCTTCAGTGTTCAGGGGTTCAGTGTTCAGATTCCTCATCTCCTGAACTCTGAACACTGAACACTCTTTGCAGATGGTTTCGATCATGAAAGTCAATATTCCCGTCCCTCACCGAAAACTCTCCTGGTTCCGGGAAAAAATCGGATTCGGAGAAGAGGATATCCACTGCATCCGCGCTTACAGCGATGCCTTCCTTGAACAAAAAGATTTTTTTGCCGAACGGATTCATCAATTCTTCCAGGATATTCCGGAAACAAGAACCATCCTGGGGCACGGCCGGAGAAGCGTTCATCTCAAGAAGCTGTGGTTTGCGTGGTACAAGCTGCTTTTTACCGAGTACTTCAACGAAACCGTCCTGACCTATCTTTGGAAAAGCGGACTCCGCCACGTGGAATGGAAAACAGGCGCCTTGAGGCCATGGAGAATATCTTTGTTCCCTTTTTCTCCCTGAAGCCTTATGGAACGGGTTTCGGTCTACCCATCGCGCAGCTTGCTGCAAGAAAAAATCTCGGTGAGG
>Ga0209498_1000216_pt1 | contig 34673 bp, 30 predicted proteins | sample WalLakDeSediment_FD_184131 | JGI IMG/M metagenome (GOLD analysis project Ga0209498, IMG submission 184131) | Lake sediment microbial communities from Walker lake, Nevada to study Microbial Dark Matter (Phase II) - Walker Lake 11/02/13 Deep... | ecosystem: Environmental > Aquatic > Freshwater >...
CTATGTCATCGATCAGTCCTAACATACCCACCACGGGGGTGGGATAAACGGGCTCGTCTCTGGTTTCGTTGTACAGGCTAACGTTGCCGCTGATGACCGGGATGTTCAGGCTTTTACAGGCTTGGGCAATACCCCTGATACATTGCTCGAGCTGATAGTAAACGTCAGTTTTCTCTGGATTGCCAAAATTAAGGCAGTCGGTGATGGCCAGGGGCACTGCGCCGGCGCATGCTAGATTGCGCGCGGCCTCAGCGACCACTATGGTCCCACCTGTGTACGGGTCGAGATAGCAATAGCGTCCGTTGCCGTCCGTGGTTAGGGCGATGGCTTTCTTCGTGCCCTTAATCCTGAGCACAGCGGCATCGCTGCCCGGAGGAACAGTAGTATTGATCTGGACCTGATGATCGTATTGCCTGAAGATCCACTCCTTGCTCGCGATATTGGGCGATGCGAGCAACCGCAGTAGAACTGAGGAGGCGTCTTTCCCTACGTCAGCTATGGTGCTGAGGTCAAACTTTTGCAGCGCGTTGAGCCAGGGTGGTTTCAAACTCTTGGGGCGGTAAAGGGGAGGGGTGGTTAGCAGCTCAATGGGGACCTCGGCAACCACTTTCTTACCTTCCGTGATCCGGGCCAGGCCGTCATCGGTCACCTCGCCGATGATATCGGAGCGTAGGTCCCACTTGTCGAAGATAGCCTTCACCTTATCCTCGTATCCCTTCTTTACAATGGCCAGCATCCGCTCCTGCGATTCGGAGAGCATGACCTCGTAGGGGGTCATTCCTTCCTCGCGCCGGGGAACCTTAGCGACGTCGATTACCACACCACTGCCGCTTTTCGAAGCCGACTCAATAGCGGAACTGGTCAATCCTGCGGCACCGAGATCCTGCAAGCCCACGATGTAGTCGGTCTCGGCAAGCTCAAGGCAGGCCTCCAGCAGCAGCTTTTCCATGAAGGGATTGCCCACCTGAACCGTGGGCCTCAGTTCGCGCTCGTCATCGAAAGTCCGTGAAGCCAGCCCCGATGCACCGTGGAGGCCATCGCGACCGGTATCGGCGCCAACAAGCATTAAAAGGTTGCCTTTGCCGCTGGCCTTGGAGCTGACAAGCTTTCTCTTCTCGGCAATGCCCACGCACATGGCATTGACCAGCGGGTTGGCCGAGTAGGCAGGGGAGAAGTAGACCTCACCGGCAACGTCCGGTATGCCGAGGCAGTTGCCGTAGCCGCCTATTCCCGCCACTACCCCGCCGAAGAGATAGCGGTTTCGCGGCTCGCTCAGGGGGCCAAATCTCAGTGAGTTGAGCAGGGCGATGGGCCTTGCTCCCATAGTGAAGATATCGCGCACTATTCCCCCCACCCCGGTGGCTGCGCCTTCATAGGGCTCGATGGCCGAGGGATGGTTGTGGGACTCCATTTTCATCACTATGCAGAGACCGTCGCCGATATCAACTGCACCGGCATTCTCCTCCCCGGGATTGACCAGGACGTTGGGAGAGGAGTGGGGGAGCTGCTTCAGCAGCAGCGTTGAGTGCTTGTAGCCGCAGTGCTCGCTCCACAGGCTCCCGAACAGTCCTATTTCGACCAGATTGGGCTCCCGGCCCAACTCCTGCACGATTTGCTCGTATTCCTCTTCGCTCAGGGCAACTTCATCAAGGATCTCTTTAGCGATGGGCATGGCATTTCCTTTAGTGATTTATCACTTTGATAACTCGTCACCGAGTACCCCCATTAGGATTACATCGAAACCTGTCTACTTGTTCCGTAATGATGGAATGCTTCTTTCCAGAGATTGCCCATATAGCAGCCTAGCACAAACGTTCTATTATGTCAAGGGCTAAAGGGGTTTTACGCAGCCCATCTCTCTGGTTGTAACCTCGTCTATGATAGACTCGAAAATCACGTTCCCGTCCAGGCCGCCAACTATCTCTTCGCACGCTCTCTCGGGATGTGGCATCATGCCCAGGACGTTACCTGCCTTGTTAACGATGCCGGCGATATTGTTCAGGGAACCGTTGGGGTTCGCTGCCTCGGTTATCTCGCCCGAGGGGGTGCAGTAACGGAAGACCACCCGGTTATTTACTTCAAGCTCTTCCAAGGTAGCCTGGTCGGCATAGTAGCTACCCTCGTAGTGGGAGATGGGTATGTAAAGCACCTGCTCCTTCTTTGCCCTCGAAGTGAAGGGCAGGGAGGCGTTCTCTGTTCGCAGGTAAACCCATTGACATCTATACTGGAGGTGATTGTTTCGCATCAGGGCTCCGGGCAGAAGGCCGGACTCGCAAAGTATCTGAAAGCCGTTGCAGATACCGAACACCAGCTTGCCTGCAGCAGCGAACTCTTGCACCGCAGTCATCACCGGCGAGAAGCGGCCGATGGCCCCGGGGCGGAGATAATCGCCGTAGGAGAAGCCTCCGGGTAGAATAACACAGTCGAACCCCGATAGGTCGGTGTCCTTGTGCCATATATATTCCACCTTTTGCTTCAGAGCCTTGCCCAAAACATGGTGACAATCTTTGTCACTCCAGGTGCCGGGAAAGATAATAATACCGAATCTCATCTCAGACCCCTTTTATATACTGCGATATATATCTGAACAATATAAACAGCCGGTAGCGTCGTGACTCCTGTCACGACGAAGGATTCGTTGCCACAGGAGTGTCAACGCTACTGATAGCTGACGGCTGAACGCTTGCCGGTAGCGTCGTGACTCCTGTCACGACGAAGAATTCTTTGACTGCGGATCACGCGCAAGTGTTTAGTGCGTCTGTATAGAAATGCGAAAGGGAACAATAGGACAAGTCCATCGCTTGCTCTTTTGTTCCCTTGCCAAACCTCTTCAGGATTCCTCTCTTATCCTGTTGAACCGCTAAGTAGCTCGGTTACCACCTCGTTTATCTCGCGCCCTTCAGCCTTCCCCTTCAGTTGAGGCATGAGCTTTTGCATGACCTTGCCCTTATCTCCAGGCCCACGTGCTTCCACCTCTTCGATCACCCGGCGGGCAGTAGCGACAATCTCCTCACGGGATATTTGCTCCGGCAGGTACTTGAGCAGTATGGCTAGCTCGGCCTCCTCTTTGTCGACCAAATCCTGGCGATTGCCCTTTTTGAACTCTGCAATGCTCTCTCGACGTTGCTTGCCCTCCTTGGCGATTATGCCGAGAATATCAGGATCATCCAGGCTTTTCTGTTGCGCTATTTCGGCGTTCTTGATACTCGCTCTCGCCATCCGGAGTACTTCGAGGCGTATCTTGTCGCCACTCTTCATGGCCTCCCTGAGATCAGTCATCAACTTCTCTTGCAACATCTGCTCTTTTCCGACGTTATACTATGCTATCGATGCTGTTCAGGAACTCCTGGCGCTCTTCCGCTTCTTGGTAGCCTCTTTCTTCTTACGCTTAATACTCGGCTTCTCGAAATGTTCCCTGCGCCGAGCCTCGGAAAGGATGCCATCTTGTTGAACTTTCTTATTGAATCGCTTTAAAGCGACCTCAAATGGCTCGCTATCGCCAATCCATACTTCACTCACTCACAAAACACCCCCTTTACGGCCCTTTTTTACTAAAGCTTCTTGATTATAGCTTCTAGTGAGAGAGGGTGTCAAGCAGGGGTAGGCTGGGTGTAGCGAAACGACCACCATCTTCTGGAGCGATGAGTTGGTGGGGTCTACGCTGCTGCACCCATGCTACTCTCACTAGTGTCATTGCGAGCGCAGCGAAGCAATCGCTCCGTAATCCGATACCAGCAAGATTGCTTCGGCACTTCGTGCCTCGCAATGACGGTCATTTTGGGCTCTTGGACAGGCTTGTCCTGAGTTTATCGAAGGGCTCAGGGAGAACGGAAACACATGTGGTGGGTTTCAATGCACTACGCCTACCCTGCCACCGTTGGAATTGTATGGTCGTAGCGCTATGCTGTTTCAACCTGTGGTTCGAGGGTCTCTTCCTCTTCCTCTGCGCTTTCCTTTGACAGCCTGTGCTCGGCGAGCACCGTCTTGGTGTGCTCTATCTCCTCGGGTGTCACCTTCAGGCGCATATCCTCCAAATCGCGCATTAGCTGAGCGAACCTGGGGCCCTCGGCGGCGCTGACCCATTGCAGTTGTAGGCGTTCCGGCCGGATTCCGAGCTTCTCCATGCGCTTCCATAGCTTCTCTGCGCGGCGCTTGGTCCAGTGGTTGGCGCTGATGTAGTGGCAGTCGTTTATATGGCACCCGGAAAGCAGGATCAGGGGAGCCCCTTTCTCGAAGGCGTGGAGGATGAACTTCTCGTCAACCCTTCCGCTGCACATGGTGCGGATGAAGCGGTTGTTGGGTGGGTACTGCAGCCTTGATACCCCTGCCAGGTCACCCCCTGCATAGCTGCACCAGTTACACAGGAAGCTTATAATCTTCTTCTCAGGCTCTTCCTCCAGAGCGGCGTCTATTTGGGCCAGTATCTGTGCATCGCTGAAGTGCTGCATGGTTATGGCGTCGAAGCGGCACTCCGCAGCGCAGGTACCGCAGCCAGCACATGCCGCAGCCACCACGTGCGCGCCTGTCTTGGCCTTAATATCTACCTTGATCGCTCCGTAGGGGCAGACCTTGGCGCAGACGCCACAGGATGTGCATTTGTCGAAGTCTACAACTGCCTTGAGAGCCTCCATCTTGAGAGTCGGTGAGTTCAATATGATCGAGCTCCTGGCGACTGCTGCCCCCGCCTGGGTTACGCTGTCCTTTACGTCTTTGGGGGCCTCCACAGAGCCGGCGAAGAAAATGCCCGGCGTGGGCGCATCCACCGGCCTTAGCTTGGGATGGGCCTCCATTGCGAAGCCGTCGCTGGTCTGGGAGATATTTAGCATGTTGGCTAGCTGCTTCAGGTCGTCTGTAGGTTCCAGCCCTACTGCCAGAATCACCATGTCAAGCTCGTATTCCTCTACACGCGCTGCAGTGGTATTCTCCACTCTAATGCGGAGGTTTTTTGTAGTAGGGTCTTCGGTGATCTCGCCGGGCAGGCCGCGAATATAGTTAACGCCTTCTTCCTTAGAACGCCGGAACAAATCCTCGAAGCCCTTGCCGAAGGCGCGGATGTCTATGTAGAAGACGTAGATCTCGGCATCTGGATGGTGCTCTTTTATGAGTAGACTGTCTTTCACCGTGTTCATACAGCAGACGTTGGAGCAATAGGGATTGCCGCGGTTCTCTGTTCTCGATCCAACACACTGGATGAAGCCGATGCGCTTTGGTGTTTGATGGTCCGAAGGGCGCTCCAGATGCCCGTCGGTAGGCCCACCGCCGCATATCAACCTTTCAAACTCTATGCTGGTGATAACGTTTTCAAAGCGTGTGTAGCCGTACTCATCCAGCGGAGTAGGGTCGTATATCTTCATGCCCGTGGCCATGATTATGGTGCCCACGTCCAGTTTAACTATCTGGTCTTGCATATTCAGGTCGATACATTGCTTCTCGCAGGCTTTAAGGCACTTGTCGCAGGCTATGGGGTTATTACCCAGGCAGTGCTCCATGTCGATGAGATAGGCGGGGGGCACTGCTTGAGGTAGAGGTATGTAAGCTCCTTTGCGCGAGGAAAAGCCCTGCTGAAATTCGTCGGGCAATACCACCGGGCAGACCTCAGCGCAGTCGCCGCAGACGGTGCACTCGTCCTCGTTCACATATCGTGCTTTTCTGCGCACACGTACCTTAAAGTTGCCGACGTAGCCTGAAACCGCCTCGACTTCGCTGTAGGCGAGGAGTTCGATTCGAGGGTGGCGGCCCACGTCCATCATCTTGGGCCCGAGCACACATATCGAACAGTCCATGGTGGGGAATGTCTTGTCCAGTTGCGCCATTATGCCCCCGATAGAGGGCTCCTTTTCCACCAGGTATACCTGGTGCCCGGCATCGGCCAGGTCCAGAGCTGCCTGGATTCCAGCCACTCCGCCGCCGATCACCAGAGCTGCATCGGTGACCGGTATCTCCATCTCCTTCTGGGCTTCGAGTAAGCGAGCGCGCGCTACAGCTATCTTAACAATATCCTTGGCCTTTTCGGTGGCTGCCTCACGGTCGTGGAGATGTACCCAGCTGCAATGCTCCCTGATGCTAGCCATCTCTAGAAGGTAGGGGTTGAGTCCGGCCTCTGCCGCGCAGTTGCGGAAGGTTGACTCATGTAACAGGGGGGTACAGGAGGCCACCACCACGCGGTTCAGATTGTATTCGCGTATGTGCTTCTTTATCTCCTCCTGCCCGGGGTCAGCACAGGTATACTTATTTCTCACCGAGACCACGACGTCAGGCAGCTTCTCTGCTGTAAGCCGCACCTCCTCCGTGTCAACCGACCCGGCTATGTTGAGTCCGCAGTCGCAAACAAAAACGCCTATTCTGAGTTCCTCTTCAGCCAACTGACTCACCTCCTATATCCAAAGACCGGGCTGCCAGAAATGCCAGGTCCTGGATCTCGATCTGAGGAATCTTGCCATCGCGGCTTTTCTGGGCGCACCTCAGGTGTATCTGGCACTTGGGGCATGTGGTCACAAGTATATCTGCCCCCGTGGCAGTCGCCTGGGTGAGACGCTGGTCTTGTATCTGCCGGTTCACTGCGCCGCAGTACACCCAGGGGCTTGCCCCACAGCATAGCGCCTTCTCACGGCTCTGCTCCATCTCTACTACGTCTAGGCCTGTTACAGCCCTCAGAATCTGGCGTGGCTCATCGAATATCCTGGAGCATCTGCCTAGCGTGCAGGGGTCATGATACGTGGCCCTTTTCTCAAGTTCGCCCAGGCTAAGTTCGCCGCTTTGAACGAGCGGGGCTATGACCTCTGTCAGATGCATTACCTGAATCCCTGTGTCTCCTAGCACATTGGGGTAATCAACCTTCAGCGTATAGCGGCATTCAGGGCAGTTAGTGATGATCTTCTTCACGCCATAGCGAGCGAACTCCTGCATGTTGGCTTTTGCCAGAGCCAGGAATCCTTCCCGGTCTCCCTGGAGAAGCAGGTCTCTACCGCAACAGCGTTCGTTGGCGAGGATATTGAAGGGTATCTGAGCGCGATTCAGCAGCCTGAGCGCTCCTTCCACTCCTTTAAGGGTGTTCACCTCAAGGTCGCTGAACACAATATCGAAATAGGGAGCACAGCCCACAAAGAATATCGTGTCACTTTGTTCAGACAGTTCGATGTCCTGCGGTAGCCAGCTAAGCCGATCCTGCAACAGGTCTTCACGGGCCATCATGTGCTGGAGTGCTTGGAGCGCTCCGCCATGGGTGCACTGCAACTGAGCGCCTTCAGCAAGGGCCTCGGCTCTCAGGCCGTGAATGAATTCGGGGAACTTCACATAGTAGTTGCAGCGCTCTACGCACATGTAGCAACTGATGCATTGCCAGATCGTCTCGTCCTGCGGACTGTGGCTGTTTTGCGATAACCTTCTCTGTGCTATGAGACGTGGGTTGAACTCCGGGTCGTACTGGGCGACCGGACATACCACTGTGCATTTGCCACAGTCGAGGCAGAGGCGTATCTTGCTTTCAATTATCTCTCGTTCCGTATCGAACACCTTCGGTCTGTATCCTCTCCTCAAGAAATAGTCGTTCTATGTTTTGCCAAGGTGGCTTAGCTGAGCCATTCGCTGCTAAGCTCGAGCGGGGATAGCAGGTCGCACCTGCTCGAGTTCTTTGAGAAAGTCGGTCACCCGCCTTACAAATCCGGGGCCATCGCCGCGGGGTATGTGACAGAGAACCAGTCTCTCTTTCCCCAGCCCGAGCAGCCCTAACACTATTCGCGCCTTCTCGTACTCTCGTGTAACAAGTCCTGCGTCGATGTCGTACTGGCAGTTGCCTGGTTCACATCCCAGAAGCATCACCCCATCCGCACCCAGTTCAAAGGCCTTGAGCATAAGGCCTTGGTGCACCCGGGAGAGGCAGCTTACTCTGACCACTCTCACAGAGGCTGGGTAGGTCAATCCTCCCCGGGCTGCCTCTTCTATACAACTGAGGCCATCCCAGTTGCAGGCGAAGACAACTAAATGTATCGTTGACTTGTTCATGCTATTTCAACCACACAGGGGGCCTTTCCCAGCAGGGCTTCCAGTGTGGAGCTTATATGTTTGTCGCTCTGAAAGGCCTGAGTTATGGCACCTGTAGGGCAGTGTGCAATACAAGCTCCACAGCCGAGGCACAACGCCTGGTCAATATAGGCGCAAGCCGTACCGTTGCTGGTTTCTCTCATCTCTATGTAGGAGCATATGGCCGCACAGTCGCCGCAGCCGCGACACAGTTTGCTGTCAATGGTCACCGCGGTGGCCCGTGGGTTCAGGCTTCCTTGGTGTAGATAAGCTGACGCTCTAGCTGCAATAGCAGCTCCCTTGAGGGCCTGTTCCTCGGGCGGCGCTTCTCCATCTGGTGACATGATGAATATTCCAGTGGTCTCTCTTATGGCAGACTCCCTGAGGGCGGCAGATTGCGCGTCCTCCAGACCTTTGGAGCCGATTCTTCGGGCAAATATGCGCCCGAGGCGGCTTTCTTCGGATATGGCGTCAACTTCGGGAGGAACTTCCCCATCCATCTTTCCAAGGTCCAGTATCACCGCACCGGCTCCAATCCGGCTGATCTGTGAGCCATCTTTCAGTGCAGTATCATAGTTCCCCGGCGAACCGTCCAGTTCGAGAGCCTGGGGCCATGACCTGACAGTTATACCTTGCTCATGAAGTTGTTTCAGCAGGCCATCTCTGTTTTCTAGGTATTCGGGGCGTTGCGATTCTCTAGCGATGTTCGATTCAGGACCGGAAACTACTGTTACGGAATAGCCTTGGGTCGCTAGGTTCTTTGCTGCTGCCAGACCGCGAATTCCAGAGCCTAATATGAGCGCACTTCCGGTCAAGGAACGCTCCTCGCTGACTGCTGGCGAAGCCTCTCTGGCCCGGGCGACGCCTGACGAAATTATGTCTACTGTCTTACGTGTGGCGCCAATAGGATCATCCTTGTGAACCCAGGCGCATTGTTCGCGGATGTTTGCGAACTCCACGTTATCACCATAGTATGTGGTGAGGTTATTGCTAAGGTGTTGCTGGCACATCACCCGCCTGTCGGTGCAGCTAAAACATATCTGATCCAGCCCGCAGCATCGGCAGGCGGCAAGCACCACCTTATCAAGCTTCCACTCTGCAGCTTGGGCTGCTATCCTGTTCGCTCCTTCCTCGCTGCATGCCTGCGATATCTCCCAGACGTTGCAGATGCCAGGAAGATGTAACACTTCATTAGTCACTTGATTAAAATCTATCACGGAGTTAATACTACCACCGCAGCGACACAGGACCACGCCAATACGGGCTGTCCCTGCACTGACCTTCTTAAGCGACTGGTCCGAACGGACATCTGAACTATCTGCGGTATCGGGAACTGCAGGGCGTACTTCCTCCTTAGTCCTCAGTTCGGCGGCGGCTTCCAAGGCTACGGCAGAAGCCTTTGCGAGCTTGCCTTCCAGGGTATCGGCTTCGGCCGACTCCACAGTATAGACACCTGGTCTTGCGGTCTGCAGGGGAGTGCCTTGGGCGGTGTCGTGCCCCTGCAGGTAGTAGTCGCTCCCGTTGTCGACGGAGGTAAAATCGATTATGAGTTCGGCTCCAATATCTATGTGCTCTGCCTTGTCCTGGTGGAGAACTGCGCCCAGTTCGCACACCTGTTCACATGCCATGCATTCACTGCATAAGGCGCAGTTGAGGCAGCGCTCGGCCTCTTGTCTCCCTGCTTCTAGAGGTAATCCCAAGGCAATTTCCTCAAGTCTGCCCATCCTCCTGTAGGGGGGGATGGCGGGCATGCGGGCTCGTTTGTAATAGGCAGCATCTCTTTCCCTGATATCGACCTCAACAGATTGAGGTTTTTCCAGACTGCGCCCCTTCCTCAAATCGCGGCCTCTCAAATACCTGTCTATTGAGTCTGCGGCTCGCAGCCCGGCGGCAACAGCTTCGACGACGTTGTTGGGGCCTGTGACGCAATCGCCGCCGGCAAAGATGCCAGGTATTCTGGTCTCGAGGGTTAGAGGATCCACCTTTATAGTGGCACTGTCGCTATCGATCTCAAGCCACCTTATGTTGAGTAGTGGGGTGTTGGGCCGCTGCCCTATGGCGATCACTACATGGTCAGCATCGATCACGAACTCCGAGCCGCGTATGGGTTCGGGCCTGCGGCGGCCATCGGCTCCCATCTCGCCCATTTTCATCCGCTGGCAGTGTATTCCGGTTACCTTGGTCCCATCGCCGAGAATCTCCAACGGGTTTGTTAGATATTCTATAGATATGCCTTCATTGATAGCTTCTTCTGCTTCGTCCGCCACTGCGGTCATCTCCTCCGCCGTGCGGCGGTAGAGTATTCGCACTACTCCCTTGCTCCTCCTCTTCGCCGTTCTGGCAGAATCCACGGCGCTATTGCCGCCGCCGATGACTACCACGTTGGAACCCACCGAGGCACCCACTTTCAGATTCAGTGCAAAGAGCAGTGAGATAGCATCTACCACGCCTTCAAGTTCTTCACCTGGGATGCCCAAGCTTTTATTCTGGTGAGCACCTATGGACAGGAAGAAGGCTCGATATCCTCGCTCTCTCAGATCGGAGATCGTCACATCGCGGCCTACCGTTACCCCGGTCATTATGTCCACACCCAGGGCCTTGATCGCTTCCACTTCTCTCTCACGGACTTCGAGAGGCAGGCGGAATCTGGGGATACCTGTGGCCACCATTCCCCCAACCACCGCGTGGGATTCGAATATGGTGGGGCCATAGCCGCGGCGTGCCAGCTCCCAGGCGGCGGTAAGCCCGGCGGGACCACTTCCAACGATGGCTATTTTTTCCCTTCGGGATTTGGCAGGAGCCTTGCGTGTATAGTTAATGCCACTGGGTGCATTGTCGGCAGCATAGCGGTGGAGAGCTGGGATAAATACCGGGCTGTCAACATCACCTCGCTTACAATTGTCCTCGCAGGGATGCGTGCATACGCGTCCGAGCACTCCAGCAAGAGGCGCTGACTCGTTTATGAGGCTGAGGGCCTCATCCACCTTGCCCTTAGACAGCAGGGAGATGAATCCCTGAACATTTATGCCGAGTGGGCACGCTGTCCGGCAAGGGGCAACCCCGCTCTTCTCTATGCAATAGGCTGAGGGTATTGTTTTATTGCCCGGAACGGGTGCGTGGATGGCGCTGTGGGTCGTCCTTCGGCCATCCAGGATGAAGGGTACTTGTACAGAGCATGCCTCCTCGCAACGGCCGCAGGCCGTGCACAAGTCCTCTCGCACATAGCGAGGGCATGTGGCTATCCTGATTGTGAATCTTCCCTGTCTGCCAGCTATGGCACTGACCTCGGAGTTGGTGTGAAGGGTGACCAGTGGATGGCTCACCGCACGTAGGAGCAGAGGCCACACGCTGAGCTGTCTCTCACGAGAAGTGATTGATGCGCTGTCAGTCGTGTTGTCTAAGCTCAGTGCCGGAGAGGACATGATTAACTTGACCTCCGCACCCAGCTCTGCCAGAGTGAGGGCTGCCTGTGCCGCGCCCACACTGTCGCCTATAATCGCGACTCCTCTAGCCATCGGCAACCTCGCCCTTTCTGTCGTGCTCCAGCCTGTAGTTATACCCTAACTCGAAAGCCTTGGTATTGAATTCCTCGGTTCCCTTAGGAACAGATGCCAGAACTGAATTTTTAAGGGCCTCGGGGGAAATCAGGTCGCTCACTGCTGCCAGAAAACCCAGTATGATAATGTTAGCGACCACTGTCCGACCCATATCCCGCGCCATTCGAGTAGCCGGTATGGAGAGCGGTGCCAGGTTTTGGGACGGCTCCGGTTTCACCAGGTCAGGGTCTATGATCATCAGGGCTCCTGCGGGCAGATCTTGACTGTACTTGTTATAGGCCTCTTGCGATAGGATGATGAGTACATTCGGACTCTGCACGTAGGGGTAGCCTATGGGCTCATCGGATATCACCACCTCGGCTGTGCAGGAACCACCGCGTGCCTCCGGCCCGTAGCTCTGGGTGAGGGCGGAGAAACCATCATCGTATATGGAGGCAGCCTGCCCCAGTATCAGCCCTGACAAAACCACTCCCTGTCCGCCGAATCCCGCTATCCTTATTTCTTTTGTGCCCAAACTCTTACACCCCTGTTTATTGTCAAGCAAAGACCAAGCGCCTTCAGGCTGATTACTATTTTTTCTTCTCCCGGGCTCTGTCAAGCAGTAGCTTCCATTGGTCCCAGAAGGTTGGACGCTCGATGTCGACAAACTTGCCCACTACTATAGGGCCATCCGAATCAATGGCCACATCCTTGGGATCGGCCCCGTCACGAACTATGCTTCTTTCCTGGTACGAGTGCATCGTGTCCAGCCCCTTTGGTTCCTTGTTCATGCGTCCGTACAGTGCTGGGCAGGGGGCCAACACCTCTATGAAGCTGAATCCGGGTTTGGTCATGGCCTCGGCAATGGACCACTCCAGTTGGCGCACGTGAAGCACAGTCCAGCGGGCTACATACGTGGCGCCGCTTGCGGCCATGAGGTAGGGTACGTTGAAAGAATATTCGAAGTTGCCGTAGGGTGTGGTAGTGCTACGGGCACCGAGGGGAGTGGTGGGCCCCGCCTGTCCGCCGGTCATGCCGTAGTTGAAATTGTTTATGCAGATGACGGTCATGTCCATGTTGCGGCGTGCCGAGTGGATTAGGTGATTGCCGCCTATTGCCACCAGGTCACCATCGCCAGAAAAGATCACAAGGTTCAATTCAGGGTTTCCCAGCTTCAAGCCGGTGGCGAAGGGAAGGGCGCGACCGTGCGTGGTATGAAAGGAATCTAGCTTGACATAACCTGCAGCCCTGCCAGCGCAGCCTATCCCCGAAACCAGCGCTATTTTGTCCGGATCCAGCCCGGAACTCTCAATAGCTCTGGTAAAGCATCCTACTGCCGGCCCTATACCGCAACCCTGACACCAGATGTGCGGCATTCTGTCCAACCGTAGTAAGGAGTCGACGGTGTTTTCCTCTACTGTCAGTGGAGTTGTCATTGCACTGCTTCCTTTATGGCTTTGAGAATGGTCTGGGGATGGTGCACGCCGCCTCCCATGTGGGGCACAAGTAGTGTACTGGCCTTCCCTGCAGCACATCTCTCGACCTCTAGTACGATCTGGCCGTAGTTTATCTCGGGGACCACGAAAGCCTTGACCTGTTGCGCGAGTTCCCTGATGCGGTCTTCGGCAAATGGCCACACTGTTATTAGCCGCAACATGCCCGCCCGGATTCCTGCATTGCGTGCCTCTTGAACTGCGAGGCGGGCGACACGTGCAGAAATCCCGTAGGCGCAGACTATGACCTCTGCATCTTCAACCCCGACCTCTTCATATCTTATTATGTCTTTCTTGTTGAGCCTGATCTTGTCCACCAGTCGGCGCACGAGCTGATCCTGAGCCTCTGCTGTCATTACCGGGTACCCTCTCTCATCATGGGTGAGGCCGGTAATGTGGAAGCGGTAGCCCTCCCCGGCTATAGCCATGGGGGGAACCAAATCCCCATCGGCTTTGTAGGGCAGGTATTGCTCCTGCGTCCCATCAGGGCGTCGCCGGCTTACAAGTTCTTTGGGTGATATGCGCGGTATCACAACCTTCTCGCTCATATGCCCCACGGATTCATCCGACATCACGAGCACAGGAACACGGTATCTCTCCGACAGGTTAAACGCCGTGATGGTGAGATCGAATATCTCCTGGGGGGAGCTGGGTACGAGGGCGATGATCTCGTAGCTGCCGTGGGAGCCCCATCGCGCTTGCATCATATCCCCCTGAGCTGCCATGGTGGGCAACCCGGTGGATGGGCCGGCCCGTTGTATATTGACCAGGACGCAGGGTGTTTCCAGCATCACCCCCAGGCCCAGATTCTCCATCATCAGGCTGAATCCGGGACCTGATGTGGATGTCATTGCCTTCAGTCCTGCCCATGATGCGCCCAGTATTGCATTCATAGAGGCGATCTCATCCTCCATCTGGATGTAAATGCCCCCAACGTGAGGGAGCCGTTCGCTCATCCTCTCGGCCACCTCGGTGGCTGGCGTGATGGGATAGCCGGCGAAAAAGCGGCAACCTGCGCTAATGGCCCCCTCGGCGCAGGCCACATCGCCGTTCATGAAAAATGTCCCGCAGAGCGCTCCGTCTTCAGGCATACAAGAATCCTATCAGCTTTCGTTATCGTTTGATACCACGTGGATGGCGAATTCGGGGCAGAGGATATCACACAGGCCGCAGCCCAGGCACTTGCTTTCGTCTGCTACCGCGGCAAGCGTATAGCCCTTGGAGCTCAGCTCGTCGCTCATCACCAGCGCTCCTCTTGGGCAGAACTCCACGCAGTAGCCGCACCCTTTGCATCTCTCCTTGTCGATCAGAACTTTCGCTGGCCTGAGGGCCTTTTCCGCCTGATCGAAGGGTGTTCTCCACAACTTCATAGCAGCACCTTTTGCATTGATATCTCGCGGCAGTATTTAGTATCGGAGGATTTCCCACCATGATACCGCTTGTCAGGTCTTCGCTGCACTTCACGGTACCTACCTGTCCAGTGCAGCCATTCATCTACACGTCTCAGTATATCAAATTCCTAATTCCTTTTGCAAATGCCCAGCTTCTGAGCTTGATTACCAGCGCTGATTGGGCCTGCCAAGCCGCTTCAGCGTAGTTTCGATGGCCATGTCTTTACGCTCTAACGAAAGAGTAGGCAGGGGCGGGAAAACCACCAAATCTCGTCCAAGATGTTGCTTGCAAACCGAAATATATTGTGTTATGTTTAGAAAGCTTTGCCCCGGTCGTTGCTGAATTGAAGCTAATAGCATGGTTTCGGGAGGAACTTGGACCTGTTTATTGATGATACCACTCTGAGAGATGGCGAGCAGACGGCAGGGGTGGTGTTCACCAACGAGGAGAAGGTGCGCATCGCTCAGATGCTCGACGAGGTTGGGGTGCATGAGATCGAGGCAGGTATCCCCGCTATGGGGGGCGATGAGATGGCGGCTATCAGAAGCATCATCGCTCTGGGGCTGCGGGCGAGAATTCTCACCTGGAATCGGGCGGTTATCTCGGATATCGACGCCTCGTTGAGGTGCGGGAGCCAGGCTGTTGCTCTGAGTATTCCTGTCTCAGATGTCCATATAGAACATAGACTTGGGCAGAGCCGGGGATGGGTGCTGGAGAGTGTTAGAAGGGCAACCAGATACGCCAAAAGTCATGACCTCTATGTCTCGGTTAACGCTGAGGATGCGTCCAGGGCTGCCCCTGATTTTCTTGACCTCTTCGCTCAGAATGCCAGGGAGGCTGGTGCTGACCGTTTGCGGTATTGTGATACGGTTGGAGTTTTAGAGCCTTTCAGAACCTATGAGGTCGTTCGCCGCTTGATCGAGGAGGTTGGCATTGACATCGAGATGCATACTCACAACGACTTTGGTATGGCTACGGCCAACGCCATAGCGGGTATCAAGGCAGGCGCCAAATATGTCAATACCACGGTCAACGGCCTGGGCGAGAGGGCGGGCAATGCTAGCCTTGCCGAAGTGGTAATGGCCCTGAAGCACATCGAGAAAATTGATTCCGGCATCGATACTACGCGGCTTTGTACTGTCTCCCGGTACGTAGCTGAGGTAACCCAGCGGCCCTTACCGGTCAGTACGCCGATCACCGGGGACAATATCTTTGCCCATGAATCGGGCATACATGCCGATGGGGTGCTCAAATACCCGGCCACATATGAAGCCTTTTCCCCTGAGGAAGTAGGCTTGGAGCGGCGGATATTGGTGGGCAAGCACAGCGGTTCTAATACCATTCATTTCAAATTCGCCAACGAGTTCGGGATTGAGCTGCCGGATGATTTAGCCCGCGAGATCCTGGCACGTGCTCGGGCCTTGGCGGTTAAGCGGAAGCGGGCACTATTTAGCAAGGAGTTGGCACTCATCTATCTAGAGGTGTGCAAGGAGAGGTGTCTTGACTTGCCTCCTTTGAAAATATCGGGCTGATGACCTAATCAACTCTGGAGGAATGCGATGGATGGGGCGATTGCAAGCTTTCTTTCTGCTCTCTCTATAGAAAAGGGTTTTTCCAACAACACAATCGAGGCATATAAGAACGACCTCAACCAGTTCACCGCGTTTGTAAGCGAGCAAGGGCCCAAGCATGATGGGACTGAGGTAAGCTGGGCATCCGTTGATCGCTCTTTTCTGCTGAACTATATGGTCAATCTCAAGGAGCGAAGCTATGCCCCGGCAACGATGGCGCGAAAGGTGGCTGCGGTTAAATCGTTCTTCAACTTCCTTGTTTCCGAGGGAACGCTGGAGAAGAACCCGGCGGAGGGCATAACCGGCCCCAAGGTAGGGAAGTCCCTGCCCAGAGCGATTTCTGTTGAAGAGGTCGAGAGACTGTTAGAGCAGTCCGGTAAGCTTTCCACCCCGGAGGCCAAACGGGACAGGGCGATGCTGGAGCTAATGTATGCCACCGGGATGAGGGTGACTGAGTTGGTATCCCTTAACGTGCGCGATGTGAATCTGAAAGCCGGCTACGTGCGCTGTTTTGGCAAGGGGTCTAAAGAGCGGATTATCCCTATCCATAATAAGGCAATCAGGGCGGTCAAAAGCTATGTTGATGATGGCCGTGCTCGTCTCCTCGGGGTTACCGGCGGGGTAGCCCTATTCCTTAACCGCCGGGGGCAGCGGCTCACCAGGCAGGGATTCTGGCTTATCTTGAAGGGATACGCCAAAAAGGCCAATATTACTACGGAGCTCACACCCCACGTACTGCGCCACAGCATAGCTACCCATTTGCTGCATAGCGGCAAGATGAACCTCAGGGAGCTTCAGGAGTTGCTGGGTCACGCTAATATCTCTACCACGCAGATCTATACCCATCTCACTACCGAGCGCATGCGTCGGGTCTATGATAGTGCTCACCCCCGTGCGGAGTAGCCTCTTGAGCGTTCAGCTATCAGGTTTCATACAGAAGCAGAATGCTGATGGCTGACGCCTGGGTGCTTACGTGGGTTCTTTACATCAATAGGTGGATTGTTCCTTTGCGCTGTTTCAATTTCAATTTACGTCGAAGAGGATGAAGTGATTGTTTCGGTAATAGGCGGTAGCCGGTGTTCGCGGCGAGAGGCTGAACTAGCTGAAGAGGTAGGAGCTGAGCTTGCGAGACGGGGCGTAACATTGGTCTGCGGTGGTTTGACCGGGGTGATGTCTGCTGCCTGCAAAGGAGCTCACTCCGCCGGCGGGATGACTGTGGGTATCCTCCCCGGAACCAGGCGGGAGGATGCCAATCCCCATGTGGATATTCCCATCGTTACCACTATCGGCGAGGCGCGAAACGTGATTGTGGTCTGCTCGGGTCAGGCAGTGATCGCTATCGGTGGTGAGTATGGCACTCTCTCCGAGGTCGCTTATGCTCTGCGCAACAGAATCCCCGTTGTTGGCTTAAATACATGGTCGCTCTCAAGGCAGGGGCAGATGGATGGCTCGGTAATAGTCGCTGAAAGCCCCAAGGACGCTGTGGACAAGGCTTTGGCTGCAATTGAGGGGGGATTGACTAAATGAAGCGTTGCCACTCCTGTGGCAACGGATTTTTCGTCGTGACAGGAGTCACGACGCTACGCAGGTGATGTTTCTGAACAACTACTAGGGAAGACGGACGAAATGAAGACTATCAAAAACGTCAGGGGACGGCAAATACTTGACTCCAGGGGCAACCCGACGGTAGAGGTAGAGGTGGAACTGGCCGATGGAGCTGTAGGCCGGGCTGCAGTGCCCTCTGGAGCAAGTACGGGCAGCCACGAGGCAGTGGAGCTGCGCGATGGCGACCCTTCTCAATTTCAGGGGAAGAGTGTTCTGAAGGCAATAGCGAATATCGAAGAGAAAATAGCGCCCGCAGTGTCAGGGATGTCGGCGCTGGACCAGGCGGCAGTCGACAAGCGTATGATAGAGCTTGACGGTACGCCGAATAAGTCGAAGCTGGGCGCCAACGCTATACTGGGCGTGTCCCTCGCTGTGGCTCACGCCGCTGCCAACTCTCAAGGGATGCCGCTGTATCGCTACCTTGGTGGTGAGGATGCCCATGTCCTGCCTGTGCCTATGATGAATATTCTGAACGGCGGCAGGCACGCCGGGGATTCGGTGGACTTGCAGGAATTCATGGTAATGCCCGTGGGGGCGAGTAGCTTCGCTCAGGCCCTGCAGATGGGCGCTGAGGTCTATCAGTCCCTGAAAAAGGTGCTCAAGGTCAGAGGAGCGAACACGTCTGTCGGCGATGAGGGAGGCTTTGCTCCCAGCCTGGCCACGAACAGGGAAGCGGTGGAGGTAATTATGGCTGCCATCGAAGAAGCTGGCTACCGCGCGGGTGAGCAGTGCTTCATCGCTCTTGACCCTGCATCGAGCGAGTTTTATGATAACGGCAGGTACATCCTCGCAAAGGAAGGCGTGTCCTTCACCAGCGCTGAGATGGTTGACTACTACAGCGAGCTTGTCTCCGCCTATCCCATTATCAGCATCGAGGATGGTATGGCGGAGGACGACTGGGAAGGGTGGAGGCTGCTCAACGATAAGCTCGGCAGCAAAATCCAGATTGTCGGGGATGACCTCTATACCACAAACAGAGAACGGCTCTCTCGCGGTATCGCCGAGCAGTCATCGAACTCGATTCTTATCAAGTTGAACCAGATCGGTACCCTTACTGAAACGCTGGCCGTTATAGAGATGGCGAAGAAAGCAGGCTGGACGTCAGTGATCAGCCACCGCTCCGGCGAAACCGAGGACGTTACCATTAGCGATCTCGCGGTCGCCATGAATACGGGGCAGATCAAGGCTGGAGCGCCCTGCCGTTCGGAGAGAGTCGCCAAGTACAACCGCCTCCTCAGGATCGAGGAGGAACTGGGTGACAAGGCCAGGTACGCTGGTAAGGAGGCGTTTCATGGCTTGAGGCGCTAAGGAATCCCCCCTTCCCCCCTTTACAAAAGGGGGGATAAGCGTCCTCTTTTACAAAGAGAGGAAAGATACGGGGGTTACAAAGTCCCTTCGCTCCTTGTGGATGTTATCATCCACAAGGAAGACGATCGGGGAGCAAAGCCAGGATGGGCACTTTCGCTAAAAAGTTTCAGGATCTAGGGTTGTTGTTTATCACTAATACCGTTTTGAATTGGAACCGTATCTTTCACCAGAGGAGATATGCTGAAATTGTGATGGCTAGTCTTCGTTATTGTATTGAACACCAGTGGTTTGAACTATTTGCCTATGTTTTAATGCCCAATCACATCCATCTGATCTTAAAGGTAAATGAAAATCACTCCATTGAACAGATACTCAGGGATTTCAATAAATATACAGCCCAGCAGATCCTGTTGACGATGCAGGAGACTGAACCTCAGATACTCTCTAAGTTTTGGGTTGGTACCAAGAAGCAGAAGTATAAGATCTGGTTGAGGGATGTGGATATCAAAAATGTCCTTTCTCCAAAGTTCTTGATACAGAAAGCCGAATACATACACCAAAATCCCCTGAGGGGCGAATGGGCAGATTATCTAAGAATTGAGAGGCCAGAGGATTATGAATATTCCAGTGCCGGGTTTTATCTCCAGGGCATCGAGGACAAATACTTAAAGCTTAGTGATTTGCGTGAGTTAGTGTAGGGGCTGTGGATGATAACATCCACAGCGAGCGGGGAATCCCCCCTTCCCCCCTTTATAAAAGGGGGGAGAATAGGTGCGATAAACGTCCTCTTTCACGAAGAGAGGAAAGATACAGGGGTTACAAAGTCCCCCTTTAAGAAAGGGGGATTTAGGGGGATTGTAAAGCGATAAACTTGGGTTGAGGAATGCGAGGAGGAAGCAAGCTAAGTGGCTAAAACCATCGGCATAACAACCACGGTCCCTATAGAAGTCCTCATGGCAGCGGGCTATATGCCCGTTGACCTCAACAATGTTTTCATCGGCAATACCGAGCGAGAGCGGCTGGTGAATATCGCGGAGAGGGCTGGTTTCCCCCAGAACTGCTGTACCTGGATTAAGGGCATCTACGGGGTTTGCATGGAGCATGGCATCGAAACCGTCCTCTGCGTCACCAGTGGCGATTGCTCCAATACCGTCATGCTCATGGAGGTGCTTAAGCTCAGGGGGCTTGAGGTAATGCCCTTTGCCTATCCCGACCAGCCTGATGCTGGCTTGATGCAACGGGCGCTTGAGGCACTGGCGGGGAGGCTGGGCACGACACTGGCCAGAGCAGAGGAGGTGAGGACGGAGCTTGAGGAAGCAAGGCGGCTTGCCCTGGAGGTCGATGAACTCACCTGGAGGGATGGGGTGGTGAGCGGCCGGGAGAACCACCTATCGCTGGTCACTGCTTCGGATTTTAGCGGAGACTATGAAGAATACGAACGCCGCATGGGCAAACTCCTGACTCAAGCCAGAAACAGAAAGCCCTATCCGGATAACCTCCTCCGTCTTGCCTATATCGGCGTGCCCCCGGTATTCCCCAGTGACCTTTACCAGTATATCGAGCGCAATGGAGCCAGAGTCGTCTTCAATGAGGTGCAGCGCCAGTTCGCTATGCCCAGCCCTGGCCGTTCTCTCTCCGAGCAGTACTGCAACTACACCTATCCCTACTCCATATTCGGCCGTGTCAACGATATCCTTCCCCAACTGCGCCAGCGACGGGTGGATGGCGTCATCCATTATGTCCAGGCGTTTTGTCACCGGGGAATAGGAGACATTGTCTTTCGTAACGCGATCGACTTGCCTATGCTGACCCTGGAGGGCAACAACGACTTTGTGCTCAATCAGCACCTGAGGACGCGGGTAGAGGCTTTCATCGACATGCTGAAAAGGCGCTCGGCGGCAACAAGTGGAGTATCAGCTAAGCCTGTGACGTAAACAGCATACGCAGCAAATTAACACAACAGGAGGTGCTAGGATGGTAACCAAGATCGGGATCAATGGTTTTGGTCGGATAGGCAGGCAAGTCCTGAAGGCGATAAATGACCAGCATCCCAACGAGCTTGAGGTCGTGGTGGTCAACGACCTGACGAGCACTGAGACCAATGCCCATCTGTTCAAGTACGACAGCAACTACGGGCGCTATCCGGGGAAGGTGGAGGCTACTGAGGACTCGATTATCATCGATGGCAAGAAGGTGAAGGTTATAGCTGAGCGGGACCCGTCCAAGATTCCCTGGCGTGATTATGGGGTCGAGATAGTAGTGGAATCTACAGGCCTGTTCACGGCAGGACCCAAAGCCGCCGGGCACCTCGAGGGAGGGGCCAAGAAGGTGCTCATCACGGCTCCGGCGAAGGAGGAGGACATCACCATAGTCCTCGGCGTCAACGAGGAAAAATACGACCCGGCGAAGCATCGCATCATCTCCAATGCCTCCTGCACCACCAACTGCATTGCTCCAGTGGTTAAGGTTCTTCACGAAAGCTTTGGGGTGAGTAAGGGATTGATGAACACCATCCATTCCTATACTAATGATCAGGTAGTGCTCGACACGGTTCATAGCGATCTGCGCCGCGCGCGGGCAGCAGCGTTGAACATAATCCCCACCACCACTGGCGCTGCCAAGGCGGTCACCCAGGTTATTCCCGAGTTGCAGGGCAGGATACACGGGCTTGCCTTGAGGGTGCCGACCCCCACAGTCTCACTGGTCGACTTTGTGGCCGATCTGGACAAGAATGTTACGGTTGACGATGTCAATAAGGCCCTGCGCGATGCTGCAGAGGGTCGACTGAAAGGGATTCTGGAGTTCTGCGAGGAGCCTTTGGTCAGCGTGGACTTCAAGGAAAATCCCGCCAGCTCCATTGTTGATGCCATGAGCACCATGGTTATCGGCGGCAACATGGTCAAGGTGCTTAGCTGGTATGACAACGAGTGGGCCTATAGCTGCCGCATTGGTGACCTGGCGGTGTATATCGCCAACAAGGGTCTCTGATCAAAGGAAATTAGATATACAGTAGGTAGGGGCACGGCACGCCGTGCCCCTACCTGAGGGTAAGAGAACATGAGTCTCAAAGAACAACTTGGCTATTTGTTTAACCCCCATTCGGTGGCGGTGATCGGAGCGTCAAATCAGCTTGGCAAGTGGGGTTACGTCATCCTTGCCCGCCTGCAGGCCAGCAGGAGCGGCAGGCCGCTCTACGCCATAAACAAAAGGGAGACCGAGGTGCTCGGGCTCAGGGCATATAAGAGTGTAGCCGATGTGCCCGGGCCGGTGGACCTTGCCGTGATAACGGTCCCGTTTCAAGCTATTGTTGAGGTCATGCATGACTGTGTTCGCAAAGGGGTCAAGGTTGCTATTATCATCACCAGTGGGCTTGCGGAGATTGGTGGGGAGGGGGCCAGGCTTGAGGAGGAGGTGGTCAAAATCGCACGGCGAGGAGGAATACGCTTTGTGGGGCCAAACTGTCTGGGGCACTTAGACACCCACACCAACGTCCGCACTGTGGGTTTTCTGCCCGGTGTAAAAAAGGGGAATGTAGCGCTCCTCTCCCAGAGCGGCAACTCGAGCCAGTCGGTCACTCACTACGGGGGGCAGATGGGCATCGGGTTCAGCAAGTTCGTCAGCACTGGAAATGAGGCGGACCTGCACTTCGAGGACTATCTGGAGTATCTGGCTGATGATGACAACACGAAGGTTATTCTGGGATATGTCGAGGGTTTCAGGGAAGGCAGGCGCTTTTTTGAGCTGGCGAAGGAGATTACCAAGAAGAAGCCCATAGTTATCATGAAGTCAGGGAGGACCGATGCCGGAGTAAGGGCGGCACAGTCGCACACCGCTTCCCTGGCAGGGTCGGATACGGTGCTTGATGCAGCGTTCAAGCAATGTGGGGTGATCAGGGTGGAGGAGCTTAGCGAACTGGTTGATGTCGCTGTGCCTCTGATAGGCCAGCCACTGCCCCGGGGCAGGAGGGTGGGAGTGCTGGCGATGGGTGGTGGCATGGCGGTCACGGCCGCGGATATTGTGAGGAGGGAAGGGTTGGAAATGCCACCGTTCTCGCCGGTTACCATGGAGAGATTGAGTGAGCTTATGTCGGTGAGGTGGTCTCGTGGCAACCCGATTGATCCCGGCGGGGACCTTGTCAGCTATCACGCACTCTGGCCGATGCTGGAGGATGAGAATATCGACGCCATCATCATAGTCGGTGGTGTGGGGATGATTGCCAGCTTCCCCAGTTGGGTCAAGCTGCCTCCTGCGGCAAGAGATGGTCTTGCCGAAAGGAGAAAGGCCATCGAGGACATAGAGGTCCAGGACCTGGAGAAGACCATCGAGCTTATGAAAAAGCACCAGAAGCCTATCCTTTTTGTAACACAGGTTACGGGCGCTGCGACAAGAGGATTGGCTTACAGGAAACTGAGAAAAAACCACCTCAATTTCTACTCCATCCCGGAAAGGGCTGCCAGAACACTCAGGCACCTGGTCGAGTACAGCGAGTACCTCGGCATAGCCCGCGGAAGCTAGCATTCGAATACCGTACGGTTATCCCCTGGGAGTAGCCAGCGGATTCGGAGAGGTAGTTTATAAGGGTCTAACGTGGGAATCAGTATGGGAAGGAGAAGACCATGGAGAGCAGCATCGCGAAGGCATTGACTCTCAAATACGAGCCCGTGGCTATAATGCTAACGAACGAAAGGCCGGAGGAGGCCAGGCAGTTCAAGGAAGGGAAGTTCGGCTGCGTCATGTCTATGCTGGCGGCAGCCGTCCGCGGAAACACGGCCGTATTCGACCGCAGGACCTTCGGCTGCCCCGGCGGCGGGACCGGACTCGGATTTGGAAACCAGTACCTCAACTTTGCCGGAGGGGTCGAGGGGTTCTGCTACTTTTTGTCGGTGGGCAACGAGCAGTGGGAGCCGGGCATGCGGGTTGTCGAGCAGATAAAGCCGTTCGTGGGGGAGGATGTCTATGATGATCTCGTCCACGGCGAGAGATACTTGAAGACGCCTGAGCTGGTAAAGAAGTTCGTCGAGTGCCTCCCCATAATTGATCTGCCGTTTGAGTATGTTGTATTCAAGCCGCTAAGGGAGGTCAACCCGGAGCAGGAGAGGCCCGAGGTAGTGGTCTTCCTTACTGATATGGATCAGCTCTCCGCCCTGGTAGTCTTGGCCAGCTACGACAGGGACGACAACGAAAGCGTGATAATTCCGCAGGCCGCTGGCTGCCAGTCGATCGGCATCTATCCCTTCAGGGAGGCTCGACAGGAAAGACCAAGGGCGGTGGCCGGTCTTGTTGACATCTCCGCCAGGGTCCAGATCAAGCGCCAGCTCAAGGACGACCTCATGACCTTTGCTGTCCCCTTCGTTATGTTTCAGGAGATGGAAGCAAACGTCCCTGGAAGCTTCTTGGAGAGGAATACCTGGAAGGAGCTCATGAGGTTGAGGGCGCAGGGGTAAAAACTCGCTCACGAGTCTGATAGCGGTGAGTACCCCGGCGTTACCCGCTTAGAAAAGGGCTGAATACTATCTTATTTCTCCCCAGGCCTAGCTATTCTGCAAGTTCGCTAATCTCTTTCTACTTCGTCTTTCTCCCTAGTCCTTAACCATCAACTCGAGGAGGCGGCGGTTATTGTCAGCGATCAGCTCGACAAGCGAGTCGGCCACCAGTTCAACAAGTAGGGGAAGTATGGTCATCAGTCTGTCTGCCCCCGCTTCCTCTGTTGCTTCCTCCAGGGTTTTCAGCAGGTCAGCGAGCTTCCTGCCTGCTATGGGGGATTCGTTCGTTACGTATGCCTGGGCCGTTCCTACCAGCACCTCAAGTTTGTGAAGAAAGATGTCTTGCAATTCTGAATTGAGGTAGTCGGCGTTGGTTAGTTCTTCCATTCTGCGCCTATCCATGAGTGCCTCCCGGGCTGGCGTTCTTTATTATGGTTTTTGTTCGATATCGAGCACAATTTCCGCGGTACTGCATGAGGTCTTCTTGGGATAGTATAAATATGGCAATGGAACATCACAAGCGGCAAAGGGCAGCAGGGTAAGATATAACCAGCCTGACGGACCTGGACGGGGTGGACACTGATTATAGAGGTGAAAATGAGCAATGGCAGTGATAGGATCGCCGCTGGCCTTGGTGGTTCCGGTAGTCAGCCTGTCTATGGTTTCGTCTACTGTTTGGCAGGTATGCGGCTGATCCAGTGGACGAAGCACGAGAAGTGCAGAGGGCCAGAAAGCCCCTGCGTTTCTTCGGCTGCTCCCTTTAGTCTAATGTACGCCTCACCCTCCTCAACATCCTGCGAACAGTAGGCGCACGAAAGAACCCTTTTGCTGATTAGTTTAAATAAACGCAAGATAACTCCTTAGCCTCCTGTATCTTAACATCTTTAAACTTTGGTATCAAGTAAAGTGTGGGTGGTGAGTTGAAGCGCACCCCACCGTACAAATCCATTTAGTCTTCTCACCTTGCTGCGGTATTTTCGCTGCAGGCTTCTTGTGTTAGTATATGCATCGCAGTGGAATATCTCAAGAAGTGTTACTGTAGTTGCTGACTATGACGTGTTGCGCTCCAGCCCTGTGATGGGGGTGGAGACTTGGAGTGGAGATTTATTTACAGCAATCTATGTGAAATTCTTTGGCGTAGGTTGGCCGACGTCGGCCAACCTATCCACTCGAAACTGACAACCCGTATTTGCGGAGCAATTGCGAATATGACTGAGGTGGCGTAATCACGGGCAAACACGGAGGACAAGATTGTCAAGCACCTGTAAAATGAGCCATGAAAGTGGCCAGCCAGAGGGTGAGTATTGACTTCGTTGGAATCGGGGGTCTCTTCAATGCAAAGGAAATGGGACGTCAGGATAGCTTCCCCCAGGAAGCTGTTCAGAGCTTTGCACGATTTTCTGGATGATCGCGGCTATGTGCATGAATACGAGCCGCTAAAAGCTGAGCCTGACGCTATCCACGGCACGGCTATCTTCAAGAGCGAGCTTCTAGGAAAGAGCGATTCTCCCAAACGTGATTGGGCTTATCTCGTGTTTGGCATTCTTCTGCTGCCCACAATACTGCTGACAAATCTGGGTATACAGTTCATCAAACAGAGTCGGTATACGATGAGAACGATTGCCAGGATAGGCGTGGAGGGGGAAGCTTATCTCGCCAAAGAAGGAGCACAGGGAACCGTCCAAAGTGAGGTGCCGGATGTGGTCAGCGATGCCCGGATTACGCTCGACATGGAAGCGGGCCCCGCACGGGGCGAGTACAAGATATGGCGGCCAACCGAAAATAAGCGTGAGTTGATAAGGGTGGCCGAAGAGCGGCAGGAGCTTGGAGATGGCCTTTTCGGGCTTCTACTCAGGATATCTCAACTGGACGTGAAAACCTCACAAGACCACGAATCTGATGGCTCATGAGGGTCAAGGCCCAGCCGGGCGGATTTGTTGGGCATCAGTACGAAAAGGGATTGATGGGGCATTAACCCTGGTATAGACCATGAACTTGTTAGAGCGGTACCGCACGCCCGTTATTGCTCTATTAGTAGTCATCATCGTTGTTGGCGGGGCTGTGTTCCTCTATCGTCAGACCTCTTTGCCTAACTCCACCGAGATCGTTATCTCGCCGCCATCGCCTGAGATCTCTGTCTATGTCGAAGGAGAGGTAGCCAACCCCGGCGTCTACACGCTGAAGGATAGCGACCGCATCGAAGATGCTATCGAGGCTGCTGGTGGATTTACCCCTGATGCGGATCAGAGTGCGCTCAATCTCGCTGCCTCACTGAGAGACGGTGACCAGATCCATGTCTACAAAGTCGGCGATGTCCCTCAAAAGGTCAACCTCAACACTGCTGAGACGTTGTTGCTCGAGGCCCTGCCTGGAATCGGAGAGGTTCTGGCCCAGAGAATTATTGACTATCGCAGCGAGAACGGGCCATTTCAACAGATTGATGACCTGACGAAAGTGGAGGGGATCGGCCCGGCGACCTTTGAGAACCTGAAGGACAAGATAACCGTGCGCTGATTTCGTTAACGTAGCGTTGCCACTCCTGTGGCAACGAATTCCGTCGTGACAGGAGTCACGACGCTACGCAGGTGAAATCTTAAAATGCAGCGTTGCCACTCCTGTGGCAACGGATTATTCGTCGTGACGGGAGTCACGACGCTACGCGGGTGAAGTCTTAAAATGCAGCGTTGCCACTCCTGTGGCAACGAATTCCGTCTGAGGGGTAAATATGAGGCTCATTTACCTGAGTTCGTCCTGGATCATCGGGATCTGCTCGGGCATGTGGGCCGGTTCTCACTGGGTGGCACTCGCCGCTATCGCTGGAGTAGCGCTTCTCGGCTTCCTCCTGCGCCGTGGCCGAGTGCTGCTGTTCTTGCTGTGCCTCGTCGTACTTCTGGGTGGCTTCTTTCGCTTCCAGTCTGCAGTTCCTACTGTAGATGAAAGCTCACTCCAGTTCTATAACGACAGGGGCGTAGTGCAAATAAGGGGGCTGGTCGCCGCCGACCCCGAGCCTGCAAATGGCATTGTATCTCTCCACCTCGAAGCCAGTGAAATAAGTGTAGGGGAGGAATGGAAAGAGGTCTCAGGGACGGTCCTGGTCTATGTGCCCGAGTTATCCCCTCCTGACTCTCTGCCTTCACAGGTATCGCGCGATTCCCCCTATTATCGATATGGAGACCTTCTCCAGATCGATGGTGAGTTGAAAACCCCTCCCAAGTTCGAGGACTTCGACTGGCGAGAGTACCTCGCCCGTAAAGGCATACACTCGCTAATCAACTATCCTGATCATATGGAGCTTCTTGCCACCGGGCAGGGCTTCAAGCCCCAGGAGTGGATATACCAGCTAAGAGATCGGATGTCTCAATCGCTGGAGGGTGCTCTCCACGAGCCACAGGCGTCGCTGGCACAGGCTGTCCTCCTCGGCGAGCGAGGTGCTATCCCGGATGAACTGAGGGAATCCCTTGCACAAGCGGGGACGGCGCATATTCTCGCCATTTCAGGGCTTCATGTTTTCATCTTTTGCGGGTTCGTGTTCAGCCTCGTTGTAGCAGTCTTCGGCAGAGCGCGCCCGTTATACTTATACTTCTGGCTGCCCCTCTTAGCTACCTGGGGCTATATTCTGCTCAGCGGGGCGCAGATATCAGCAGTGCGCGCTGCCATCATGGTCAGCCTGTGGCTGCTTGCCTACTGTATCGGCAGACCACGCAGTGCCTTGCCCTGGCTGCTCTTTGCCGCCGCACTCATGATAGGGTTTACCCCCTCCATTTTGGGGAGTGTGTCCTTTCAAATGAGCTTCGCTGCCATGGTGGGGATATTAATACTGAGTCCGCACTTTCAGTCCTGGGGCAGGAGGGTTTTCAGGATCGCTGATGGGCGTAGAACGGCGTTAGGCTTTGTTGTCGATAGCCTTTCGTTCACACTGGGCGCTGTCCTGGCCATCATGCCTATCATTGCCTACTATTTCCATCAAATCTCTCTGGTGACTCTCCCTGCGAACCTCTTCGCACTGCCGGCGTTGCCGGGCGCCATTGGCACTGCTGCCCTTGTTGGGATAATTGGGCTCTTTGCGCCGCCGCTGGCTCAGGTCTTGGGATGGGTCGCCTGGATTTTCATCAGTTATATAATAGAGGTTACCGAGTTCTTCTCGTCCCTCCCCTTTGCCTCCGTTGAACTGAAAGAAGTCAGCGCTTCCTTTGTTTGGGGCTATTATGCTATCTTGGGTGCAGTACTGTGGACAGGGGTCAACTGGTCAAGTATGGGAACCAAAATGCGCAGGGTAAAAGCGGGCATAGCGTCGGTGTCTGAACACTTCAGGAGAGTGCCGGCGAAATTCGTCGTTCTTCCTCTACTTGTTGTGGCTGCTCTGATATGGACCGCTGCCGTCACTACTCCGGATAACCGGCTCCACGTTTTCTTCCTCGATGTTGGACAAGGAGATGCCATCCTCATTCAGAAAGGCCAGCAGCAAGTCCTTGTTGATGGCGGGCCTGACGCGGAGAGGATATGCCTTGAGCTTGGCGATAAACTGCCTTTCTGGGATCGAACAATAGAGCTTATCATCCTGACCCATCCTGAGGCGGATCACCTGACAGGATTGGTTGAAGTTCTCCAGAGATACGAGGTGAATCAGGTTTTAACCAGTGGGCAGGAATGTGAATCTCTGGTTTGCGGGGAATGGCTCAGGGAAATTGAAGAGAGAGATGTCGAACGTACCGTTGCCGAGGCAGGGCAACGAATCGAGCTGGCTGAAGATGTATACCTGGAGGTGCTCAATCCTCAGGCGACCCTGCTTCAAGGAACAGCTTCTGATGTGAACAACAACTCCGTGGTTGTGAGGCTGGTGTTCGGCGATTTCAGCCTGCTGCTCACGGGGGACATTTTCGACGAAGTGGAGCAATGTCTGCTTGATCAGAGGTCTACTCTCAGCAGCGTGGCGCTCAAAGTCCCCCACCACGGGTCCGCTAGCTCCAGCTGCCCGGAGTTCCTCGCTGAGGTCGAGCCTCAGGTAGCGGTTATCTCGGTGGGAGCGGAAAATCCTTTTGGCCATCCCAGTCCCGGGGTTGTTGAGAGGCTGATGGAACTGGTCGGCGGGGATAACCTGTATCTAACCTCGGAGCACGGAACCATTGAGCTAATTACCGACGGCGAGAGGCTTTGGGTAGAGGTGGAAAGGTGAAGGTGGTGATAGGTGGGTTTCGTTGGCACTCAACCCACCCTACGCATCTATAACATGCACAATGTAGTGGGCACGGTCACCGTGCCCCTACGACTTTATTTCACCCTCATCCTTCGGCAAGCCTTGGTCCTAGCCAAGGCCAGGGCTCAGGACAGGCTCTAACCTCTCCCATCAGGGGCGATGAATCCGTAATTCACCCTCACCTAGCCTCTCCCATCAAGGGAGAGGGAATCAGTTACACTCTATGAACGGCAGCACGTAGGGGAGACCCGATGTGGTCGCCCTGGGGCGTAGCGAAGTCCACCGACATCTATTCACTCTCACCTAGCCTCTCCCATCAAGGGAGAGGGAATCAGTTACACTCTATGAACGGCAGCACGTAGGGGAGACCCGATGTGGTCGCCCTGGGGCGTAGCGAAGTCCACCGACATATATTCACTCTCACCTAGCCTCTCCCATCAGGGGAGAGGGAATCAGTTACACTCTATGAACGGCAGCACATAGGGGAGACCCGATGTGGTCGCCCTGGGGCGTAGTGAAGTCCACCGACATCTATTCACTCTCACCCTACCCTCTACCATCAAGTGAGAGGAATCCACAATTCTCCCTCCCTTCGTGGCATTGGTACCCCACAATTCTCCCTCCCCTGGTGGGAGGGAGTTAGAGGGAGGGGGAATCAGCAGATCTTATAGTGTATGAAGCAGCAAATAAGCCTGAAAAGCAGGTCGCACCGCATATTATGAAAAAGGCGACGAGATCAGGGCAGTCAGCTTTACCGTTTGCTGAAACTGTTTTTAAGCGCCTGTTCCTCTTCGTATAGCAATTCCTTGAGGTCTTCCAGTTTATAGGTCTTGGTCCCGACGCCCTCCTCTTTCATATGCACGGCTTCGAGCCCGGCATTGATTATCATCTTGGCGCAGATGATGCAGGGGCCGTAAATCTTGCGCGTTTCTCCACTTGTCTCACTATATTGCCCCTTGATTCTCTCGCTGTAAATATACATCTCGCCGCCTGTAATCGTAACACCGGTTCTCGCCGCGTTTATTATGGCGTTTTGTTCTGCGTGTACACTCCTGCACAGTTCATATCTTTCGCCGGGTGGAATTCCCAGTTCTCTCCTGAGACACTTTCCTGTATCAATGCAGTGCTCTGTATCTCTCGGAGAACCCACGTAACCTGAACTGACCTCCACGTCATCCCTGACAATAACCGCGCCTATTCTCCTTCTCAAACAGGTGCTTCTTTCGGCTGCGACCTTTGCCCTGTTCAGGTAATGTTCGAATTTGTCCGGTCTTTCCCTATCAGTGCTGGGGGAGTTCATAGATCTCCTTCCCTAAGATTGCTGCAAAACGAGGACGCTGGCAGTAGCTTGGATTATACTTGAATTACGCGGCACTCCACAAGGCCTTGATTTAGGGGACACGATAGTAAAGAGAGGGGATACCGAAATTGGCATCCCCTCAACTTGGTGCTCCTGTTTTCGTCCTGTAGGCGGGACTTGGGGTTCGTCCTGCCTCCTATTTCGGCGTTGTTTCAACCCGTGGAATCAGATATTCAATTAATCGAGCACCAACCCGTTCTTTGAAGCACTGAGACCTTATATGGAACTGAGTATGTTTTGAACAGCCTCTCTGAGCAGGTCTGCCTGTTCTTCCGTTAGGATATCTGCACTCTCGTACGCATCCACCTGGTTGATAAACGCCTGTAGCTGGTTAATTGCTGGTTTGATGTGTCCTTTTTCCAAACTGCTGATAGCTGCCGACAGCTTAGACTTGAGTGCATTGCCCTGGCCTTTATTTATAACTCCAGTGGACAATAACTGGTCCACAGTGTCAACAACGAGTTGAATCTGCTCCTCGGTTGTCAAATTCGCTGGCTGCTCGTAGGCCCCCATATCCACCGTAGCAGTTCCGTCGTTGTTGCCATCGACGATTCTTTGATACCCATCGAGGTCGGTACTAACAGTGGGAGGCAATGCGGTGTTGTCCCCGGCATCAATGCAAGGCGAGATAGTTGAGAGCCGCAGGTTGTCATCTGCCGTGCCCTCGGTGTTATCAGAGCCGTCAGCATCCTGAAAATCCGGATTGAGGTTGATATTGCCAATGCCCCAGTTTAACATTCCGCCGTTTGTGATTGGTACTTCTTTCTGATCGCCTTCTAGATCGGAATAGCTGATGGTCAGACTGCTTTTATCCAGTGCGAGTTGGGGGCCATTAGGGGCGCTGTTTCCCCAAATTATACAATTTGTCACTGTTAGGCTGCTGCTGTTGAAGTTAGCCATCCCGCCACCGTAGGTTGCCCCGTTGCCGCTGAAGGTGCAGTTAGTCATAGTGGGACTGCTCTTGTCGTTGTGCATCCCGCCGCTGTAACTATCCGCCGAGTTGCCGCTGAAGATGCAGTTTATTAGTGACGGGCTGCTGTTGTTGAAATTGACCATTCCGCCGCCCAGTTCTGCTGAGTTACCGCTGAAGATGCAGTTGCTCACTGATGGGCTGCTCGTGACATTGACCATCCCTCCGCCTATGTCTGCCGAGTTGCCGCTGAAGATACAGTTAGTCACTGTAGGACTGCTCTGGAAGTTGCATATTCCGCCACCGTTGGAGTCTGCCGAGTTGCCGCTGAAGATACAGTTGGTTAACGTAGGAGAGGACGAGGTGTTGTACATCCCGCCGCCGTAGTTGCCTGCCCGATTCCCGCTGAAGGTGCAGTTGGTTACAGTAGGGCTGCCACTATTGTTGTACATGCCACCGCCATCAAGGCCTATGGCATTACCGGATTTGATGGTAAAGCCATCAATTATGGCTGTTTCGTCAGTCTTGCTGCCTGTGACTACGTGGTAACTGTAGTATCCATCACCCAGGTCACCGCTCATTATGGATTTATGGTTATGCCAATCACGCTCATCCAAGCTGGTCTCGCCGCCAGCGAATCCACCGTAGATGCCAACTCCATTGATAAGAGCAAATGTTGCCGTCTGGTCAAGGTGCGTTTTGCCATCACATTGATCGGGGGTGTAAGTGCCCTCTGCCACCCAGATATCATCACCCTGTTGAGACGAGGCTAAAGCGTCTTGAAGGTGGTTGAACGCATTTGCCCAACTCGTACCATTGCTGCTACCGGGGGCATCGTGATCCACGTACCATATGGCACCCCCTTCCGCTATCGCCGTATTGTCAAACTTAGCCGCCGGCGCTTCTGAGTATGCATATACAGCAGGAACCGGTGTTATAAGGAGCAGTGCAAGCGTTGTAGAGAAGAGTGCACCACGAAATTTTACACCTATTTCCATTTTGTACCACCTTGGTCGAAAAGTTGCACTAGTGCCTTTTAATCGCTATCGTCTTTCCCCAGAGCTTCAGAGAGGAGTCTCTCGATTTCCGCCTTAAGATCCAGTGTCATTTCGTTGACTATTGAGGCAACCTTGGCGTTCGCTTTCTCCCCCATTTCTGTAATGTCTTTATTTAAACAAGACGATAGTCGGTCTGCTTCGGTTAAATTGCCATTCCGCATATTGCTCACATCCGACTTCTGGCTATAATGATTCTATTGTGAACGAGTTCAACGCATGTGACAATCGGGTAATTGTACTTTTTTCAACGGCAATATCGTACTGTCATTGGAATACCCGATCGGTTGTACTTGGTTGGTTTCTGGAAATTTTCCCCAAACGTTTTATAAGGAACGTCATATAATTTTCTTGCTAGCTCATACTTTTAGCCTAGTACCTATAGGCAATTTCAGGGTAAGCATATGTATGTAGCTTGCAGTTAACCTTCAAGTGAAGAGAAGCGTCAGTGGTAGTAATGTCAACGATAAATATAACGTGTACTCCCCAGAAACGGCATTAAAAAGCTGGCGTAGCTGTTGCCACAGGGGGCTTTCGAGGTTAATATAATAAGCCATGAGTTGAGAGCTTCCCTGAGAAGTGTGGCTAGAGCAGATGCCCTGGGCCACCCTGTTTTGCTGGATTTGGTGACGAACAATCTATGAATTGAGATCAACTATGCAGAATGACAATAGCAAAAGCAATCCTCTCCTTGTAATTGTCGGCATGGCCGGTTCGGGCAAATCCTCCATAGCGCAGCACCTGAAGCAGAAAGGCTGGCATGTCATACGCTTCGGGGAGATGACGATGCGTGAACTGGAGTCGCGGAACCTCCCTATCAATGAGGCCAACGAGAGGGCTGTCCGCGAGGAGCTGAGGACTACGCATGGTATGGACGCCTATGCCAAGCTGTGGCTTCCAATAATTGTTGAGACCATTTCAGTGGGGCCGACCGTGATTGACGGCATGTATTCCTGGGACGAGTACAGGTTCCTCAGAAAGCATTTTGGGTCTCAAATGACGGTAGTAGCCATATTCACAACTCGTCCCCTGCGTTACGCCCGGTTGTCGCAAAGGCCTGACCGACCGCTTTCTGCTGAAGAAGCCGAACAGCGCGATTTCGCTGAAATCGAAAACGTTGAAAAGGCAGGGCCAATCGCAATAGCGGATTACACCATAGTTAACGACGGCACTGAAGAAGACTTGTTGCTGGCAGTGGATAAGCTGCTTTCCGACCATATACTTAGTCAGTAGCCCTTGAATGAACCTGTGAGGTTGGATTATTTGTGGATTCCTGCTACCTGCTTTCGCAGGCACAAGTTTCGCAGGAATGACAGAAGAAGCCGCTCGATGGGCACGCACGATGTCATCCCCGCGGAGCAGGGGCGTTCAATTGAACGCCCCTGCAGTCTCAGGGCGAACGGTTTAGATTCTATTTTCAAAGCAATGACAAGGGTAGGTTGGCCGACGTCGGCCAACCTACCCAACGACATATCCTTCGCTTCTACCCCGGAATAGGGGGCCAAGAGCGCGTAGGGTGGGTGAAATGAAATGTAACCTCAGGGCGAACGCAAGTACAAACGGTAGGTTCCGCGGCTCTGCGCCCACCCAACCAGTCTATTTGCGGCTGGTTTGTACCAACGCACGCTGAAGTGTTCCAGCGAGTAGTTCTGCCCATTACGTTGTGTAGAAAGATTTCTAACAGCGCGTTTGCTTGGAAAACCAAGTAGCCTGCCTCTCCAATTCCAGGTGACAATCCCCTTGCATC
>Ga0209498_1000217_pt1 | contig 34665 bp, 31 predicted proteins | sample WalLakDeSediment_FD_184131 | JGI IMG/M metagenome (GOLD analysis project Ga0209498, IMG submission 184131) | Lake sediment microbial communities from Walker lake, Nevada to study Microbial Dark Matter (Phase II) - Walker Lake 11/02/13 Deep... | ecosystem: Environmental > Aquatic > Freshwater >...
CAGGCTTCGGCTCAGGCCTCGGCTCAGGCCTCGGCTCAGGCCTCGGCTCAGGCCTCGGCTCAGGCCTCGGCTCAGGCCTCGGCTCAGGCCTCGGCTCAGGCCTCGGCTCAGGCTCAGGCGCCACGGCGATCGGCACGCTGGCGACAGGCGCCCTCATCGGCACCCTCGGCGTGGTCTCGACTTCGGCCCGTGGCGGGCTATCCTCCACGCTGCCCTCGGACTGGTCTGCCGAGGATTGCTCATCGCTCAGCCCCTGGTCGCCGTCCTGCCGGGACTTGCTGCGGCCACCACGACGTCTCCGCCGACGCTTGCTGCGCGGTTCGCCTTCACCCTCGCCGGGGGCGTCGGGGGCGGGCGGCTGTGCTGGCGCGGGCGGCGTGGCTGCGGGCTTGTCCTTGTCCTGGGCAGCCGCGGCCTTCTCGCGCGCCTTGTCCTGTTCGCGCTGGCGGTCCCGCCCTTCGTCCCTGCGCCGCTCACCGTCCTGGTCCTTGCTCCGATCGCGATCTGGACCCCGGTCACGGCCCCGGCCGCGTCGACCGGCTTCCTGTTTCTGCCGGTCGCCGCCGCGTTTGCGGCGCTCATCGTCGCGCTGCCGCGGCTTGCGTGCCGGTTCGGCCGTCTTGCGTTCCTTGGGCTCTGCGGCCTGGCTGCTTGCCGCGGCCGTTGCGGCACGCCGCTCGGCAAACCAGGCGAGCAGGCGTGCCCAAAGCCCGACCTTCGGTGGCGTCGGCTCTGCGACTTCCGCGCGCTGCGGGATGGGCGTCGCCGGGATGATGCCGGAAACCGCGGGCTGCTCCACCGCGCGGGCCGGCTTGAGGCCGGGCGTCGCGTCTTCGGGCGCCTCGTCCTCGGACAGGACGAGCTGGTAACTCACGCCGGCATTCTCGGGCAGGCTGATGGCGTCGTCGCGCACCCTGCGAATGTTGAAGTTCGGCGACTCGAGGTGCTCGCGCGGCACCACGATGATGTGCACGCCATCGCGCTGCTCGATCTCCCCGAGCCAGCCGCGTTTCTCGTTCAGCAGGTAAGTGCCGACGTCCACCGGGACTTCCGCGATGATGCGCGAGCTGCGCTCCTTGCGCGCCTCTTCGCCGATCAGCCGCAGGATCGATAGCGAGAGCGACTCGACGCTGCGGATCGCGCCCCAGCCCTGGCAGCGCGGGCACGTGATATGACTCGACTCCCCGAGCGACGGGCGCAGCCTCTGGCGCGACATCTCGAGGAGCCCGAAGCGGGAAATCCTGCCGATCTGGATGCGCGCGCGATCCATCTTGACCGCGTCGCGGAGCCGGTTCTCGACCTCGCGCTGGTTTCGCTGCGGCCCCATGTCGATGAAATCGATGACGATGAGTCCGCCGAGATCGCGAATGCGCAACTGGCGCGCGATCTCGTCAGCGGCCTCGAGGTTCGTGTTGAGCGCCGTCATCTCGATGTCGTCGCCCTTGGTGGCGCGCGCCGAGTTGATGTCGATCGACAGCAATGCCTCGGTGTGGTCGATGACGATGCTGCCGCCGGAGGGCAGTTCCACGACGTGCGAATAGGCGCTCTCGATCTGGCTTTCGATCTGGAAGCGCGTGAACAACGGCACCGGATCGTCGTACAGCTTGAGCTTGCGCAGGTTGTGCGGCATCACCCGTTCCATGAACAGGCGTGCCTCTTCGTAAACCGGGGCATCGTCGACCAGGATCTCGCCGATCTCGGCGGAGAAGTGATCGCGCAGCGCGCGCAGGATGGCGTTGCTCTCCTGGTAGATCAGGAACGGCGCCGGGCGCTCAACCGCGGTGCGCTTGATCGCTTCCCAGACCTGCAGCAGCGTGTCGAGGTCCCACTGCAGTTCCTCGAGGCTGCGGCCGACCCCTGCCGTGCGCACGATCGCGCCCATGCCCTCGGGGACCTCCAGGCCGTCCATCGCCTCGCGCACGGCGTCGCGCTCGTCGCCCTGGATGCGGCGTGATACGCCACCCGCCTTGGGGTTGTTCGGCATCAGCACGAGAAACCGGCCGGCGAGGCTGAGGTAGGTCGTCAGCGCGGCGCCCTTGTTGCCGCGTTCGTCCTTCTCGACCTGGACGACGATCTCCTGGCCTTCCCGCAAGACTTCACGGATGTTGACCCGACCGCCATCCTGGTCGCCCCCGACGTAATACTCGGGAGAGATTTCCTTCAGCGGCAGGAAGCCGTGGCGCTCGGCGCCGAACTCGACGAAGGCAGCTTCCAGGCTCGGCTCGAGGCGCGTGATGCGCCCCTTGTAGATGTTCGCCTTACGCTGTTCGCGCGAGGGAATCTCGATGTCGAGGTCGTAGAGCTTCTGGCCGTCGACGACGGCCACACGCAACTCTTCTCTCTGAGTTGCGTTCACCAGCATTCTTTTCATGAATTGGAACTCGCAGATCCAGGTCGGCCATGGGCCTCCCGATGCCGGGGGCGCGCAAGCGAACGTAGGGCGGGTGCAAACACGGCGCGGCGGCCCCGGCGAGCGGGGTCGGCAGCAAGGCTATGAGGACCAAGTGCAGAAAGCCGGTCATTTCGTCCGTGTCAGGCATCGCCCGCGGCCTGCTGTGCGCTCCCCACTCCTGGTCATCCGCCGAGCGGAGGCAGGTGGGGGCTTCGGCCGAGCGATGGGAAGGAACCTAATGCATGCCGGCCAGCGAAAGCTTCGCGACCGGCCCGTATCCAGCGGCCATGCACACGCCCGAGTCTTCTTTTGAGGGAGCGTGGCGCGCGGCCCGTGACGTACTATAGCAACCGCCCGACGCCCCAGCAATCGCTAAGCTCCTGAATCCGGGAGGAGAATTTGGCTTCGACACCCGCCGGGAGCCGGCCGTCCGTGGAACTCGTCCAGATTTCGGACGACGCGGCGGGCCAGCGCCTCGATAATTTTCTGCTCGCGCGCCTCAAGGGCGTGCCCAAGTCGCATGTCTACCGTTTGCTGCGCAAGGGCGAGGTGCGCGTCAACAAGGGGCGGGCCAAGCCCGAGTACCGGCTCGAGGCCGGGGATATCGTGCGCCTGCCCCCCGTGCGCCGGCCGGAAGCGGGCACGACCCCGCCCCGGGGGCGTGCCGCGGGCGTGCGCCTCGAGACGCAGATCCTGCACGAGGATGACCGGCTGATCGTCCTCGACAAACCCTCGGGGATCGCGGTGCATGGCGGCAGCGGCCTGTCGCACGGCGTCATCGAGGCCATGCGCGCGGCCCGGCCGGACGCGCCCTACCTCGAGCTGGTCCATCGCCTCGACCGCGAGACCAGCGGCTGCCTGTTGATCGCCAAGCGACGCAGTATGTTGCGCGCGTTGCACGACCTGTTGCGCGAGGGGCGCGTCGAGAAACGTTACCTTGCGCTGGTCAAGGGCCGCTGGGAGCTCGGCCAGGTGCGGCTCGAAGATCGCTTGCGCAAGAGCATCCGCGGCGGCGAGCGGGTGGTGACCGTGGACGAGGGCGGCAAAACCGCGGCGAGCATCTTTCGCCCGGTGGAGATCGGCTCGGCCGCCTCCCTGCTGGAAGTCCGGATCATGACCGGGCGCACCCACCAGATCCGCGTGCAGGCGGCCGAGGCGGGCCATCCGCTGGCCGGCGACGAGCGCTATGGCGACCGGGAGTACAACCGGAAGATGAAGGCGCTGGGGCTCGAGCGGCTGTTCCTGCACGCGGCCTCGGTTGGCTGGGAGGACCCGGTCAGCGGCGAGTGGCGCATGTTCTCGGCACCGTTGCCCGAGGACTTGCGCGAGGTCCTGTCGCGACTGGACACGCACCATGGCTAGCGGGACGCGCCTGGTGGTGTTCGACTGGGACGGCACGCTGATGGATTCGACCGGGCAGATTGTCGCCGCGGCCACCGGCGCCATCGCCCAGCTCGGCTTGCCCGAGCGCCCCCCCGAGGCGATCCGCGACATTATCGGGCTCGGGCTACGGGAATCCTGGCAGCGGCTGTTCCCCGAGCTCGGGCCAGATACCTACACGCCCTTCGTGGAGGCCTACCGGGATCACTTCTTTGCCCCAGAACTGCAGACCGCACGCCTTTTCGACCGCGCCGCGGACGTGGTCGCGGAGCTCGCCGGCAGGGGTTTCGTGCTGGCGATCGCGACCGGCAAGAGCCGGCGCGGGCTCGATCGGGACCTGGCCGCCACCGGCCTCGATCGATTCATGGCCGGCTCCCGGACCGCGGACGAGACGCGCTCCAAGCCGCACCCGGACATGCTGCTGGAGCTGATGTCGGGGCTCGACGTGGCGCCGGGCGCGACCCTGATGGTCGGTGACACCGAATGGGACCTGGAAATGGCCCGTCGCGCGGGCGTCCCGGCAGTGGCCGTCAGCTACGGGGCGCATGCTGCCGAGCGCTTGCATCCCTACACGCCGCTGGCGTGCATCGATGCGATCGAACAGCTCCTGGCGGTGCTGGAAGAGGCCTAGAGCGTCGGCAGGCCGAGGCGTCGCAGGGCCTGCGCCAGCCAGATCAGTGGCAGGCCGACCAGCCCGGTGGGGTCCTGGCTGTCGATGCGTTCGAACAGCGCGATCCCGAGCCCCTCCGCGCGAAAACTGCCGGCGCAATCGAATGGCTCATCCCGGTGCACGTAGTTGCGGATTTCCTGCGGCGTCAAGGTCCGGAAAACCACGCGCGTGATGTCCATGTGCTCCTCGGGCTCCCCGGGTCCGCCCAGGATACAGACGCCGGTCAGGAACTCGACCTGCCGCCCCGCGGAGCGCGTCAGCTGCTGTGTCGCGGATTCGGCATCCCCAGGCTTGCCCAGGATTTCGTCGCCGCGCACCGCCACCTGGTCGCTGCCGATCACGATCGCGCCCGGGTGCCGCGCGAGCACGCTCGCGGCCTTCGCCCGGGCAAGGCGCAGCACGGCCTCGGCCGGCGTCTCCCCCGGGGAAATGCGCTCGTCGACCGAGGCTGGCTCCTGCAGAAATGGCAGGCCGAGCCGCTCCAGCAGCGCGCGGCGATAAGGCGAGCCAGAGGCCAGGACCAGGGTGGGAGCGTCGGTCGCCAGGGGGTGGTTTGCAGCCATGACATGCAGACTAACCCGGCCAGCGGCTGGGGGGCAAAACTTTACGGCTTTCATGACTTTGACAGGAATCCCCCGCCCCGATATTCTAGCCGGCTTATGTCCGCCGAGCTTGACCGGTTATTCGAGCCCCGGGTGCTCTCCGCGAGAGCCTGGCGACTGCGGGCCGACACACCGCTGGCAGGGTGGCCGCGGCTGGCGTCCCTGGACGGTCTGGCGGGCGCGGGAGAGGCCGCCGAGGCGGGGCGCGTGGTCCGGGTCGATGTGTCGATGCACGAGGACGACAGCGGCGCGCCGGTGCTCGAAGGCGACGTGATCGTGAAGACGCGCTGTATTTGCCAGCGTTGTCTCGAGGAGATGGAACTCGATCTGCATGCGCAGCCGAAGCTGTTCTTTGGCCGTGCGGATCAGCTCGGTGAGGCCGCGATAGCGGCCGGGCTCGAGCTGTGCGAGCCTGAGCCCGGCATGACGCTGCGGCAACTGCTCGAGGACGAAGCGCTGCTCTCGATGCCGGCCTTTCCGGTGCACGAGCGCAGCGAGGATTGCGGGATGCTGGCCGCGCGGCTGGCGGAACTGGAGCCCGGGGAGGGCGGGGAAAAATCGTCGAGTCCGTTCGCGGTGCTCGCCGAACTCAAGCGCGAGAATTGATAGACGGAGCATCGCCACCATGGCTGTACAGCAGAATCGAAAGAGCCCCTCGAAGCGCGACATGCGGCGCTCGCACGACGCGCTCGGGAAGCCGACGTTGTCGGTTGACCCGACCAGCGGCGAGACGCATCTTAGGCATCATGTCACCGCAGATGGTTTTTACCGCGGCAAGAAAGTGATCGACACCGCAACGGTGCCGGACGAGGAATAGCAGTCGTCGGCGGGTGAGGCCCCTGGCTTCGCTGCACGCCTTCGTCTCGGCCTCATGCCCCTCCCGCTGACCATTGCGATTGACGCCATGGGCGGGGACAGCGCGCCGGCTGTCCCGGTCAGCGCGACGCTAGACTTGCTGCGGCGGCAGCCCGAGCTGCATGCGATTCTCGTCGGTCTGCCCGACAAGCTCGAACCGTTGCTCGGGCATCGCTCCACCAGCCTGCGCGAGCGGGTCACCATCCAGGCCGCGTCCGAGGTCGTCGCGATGGACGAGCCGCCCGGGGAAGCACTGCGCCGCAAGCGTGATTCTTCGATGCGGGTCGCCATCAATCTCGTGCACGAGGGCCGCGCCGCCGCGTGCGTCAGCGCCGGGAATACCGGTGCGCTGATGGCCACCGCGAAGTTCGTGCTCAAGACCCTGCCTGGCGTGGACCGCCCGGCCATCATTTCGGCCATCCCCTCGCTCGGCGGCCAGACGCTGATGCTGGATCTCGGCGCGAACTCTGTCTGCACGGCGAGGCAGCTGTGCGAATTCGCCGTGATGGGCGACATCGTGGCCAGCGATCTCCATGGCATCGAGCGTGCGCGCGTCGGCCTGCTGAATATCGGCACCGAGGACATCAAGGGCAGCAGCACCCTGAAGCAGGCCCACCAGTGGTTACGCGCCAGCGGCCTCAACTATGCGGGCTTCGTCGAGGGCACCGACATCATGTCGGGTAATGTCGACGTGGTGGTCACCGATGGATTCACCGGCAACGTCGCGCTGAAGACGATCGAGGGCACGGCGCGCATGCTCGCCCAGGTGACGCGCGATGAAATCCGGCGCAGCGTCTTCAGCCGCGTGATGGCGCTGGGCGCCGCGCCGCTGTTTCGGTCGCTCGCGGCACGCATCGATCCGCGCCGCTACAATGGCGCGAGTTTCGTCGGCCTGCGGGGCATCGTGATCAAGAGCCACGGCGGCGCGGACGAGACAGCCTTTGCCAACGCCATCAGGACGGCGGTGCTCGAGGCGCAGAAGGGCGTGCCGACGCGGATCGGCCAAGTCATGGCCCAGCAGTTATTGCCGGAGGATTCAGATTGATCTATTCGCGCATCATTGGCACCGGGCGCTATCTTCCAGAGAAGGTCCTCACGAACGCGGACCTCGAGACGATGCTCGATACCACTGACGAGTGGATCCGGTCCCGCAGCGGCATCGAGCGGCGGCATGTCGTCAGCGACGGCGAGGGCACCACCGACCTCTGCGAAAAAGCTGCGCGCGCGGCGCTGGAGGCGGCCGGGATCGAACCCGGGGAACTCGACATGATCGTCGTCGGGACCACGACGCCCGACCAGGTGTTCCCGAACGCTGGTGTCCTGCTGCAGGCCAGGCTGGGTATTCATGGCTGCCCTGCGTTCAGCATTGAGGCCGCGTGCACCGGCTTCATCTACGCGCTTGCCGTCGCAGACAAGTTCGTGCAGACCGGGTCCGCCAGGACGGTGCTGGTCGTCGGCGCCGAGGCCATCACGCGGATGATCGACTGGACCGATCGCTCGACGGCCGTGTTGTTCGGCGATGGCGCGGGCGCGGTGGTGTTACGGGCGGATGCGACGCCCGGCGTCGTCTCGACGCACCTGCATGCCGACGGCCAGTACAAGGACCTGCTCTATTTCCCCACGGGCGTCGGCCTCGGGATGGAGCCGGTTGGCGGCGACAACTCCATCCAGATGAAGGGCAACGAGGTATTCAAGGTCGCGGTCAATACCCTGGGGCGGATCGTCGACGAGACGCTCGAGGCCAACGGGCTGGAGAAGAGGGACATCGACTGGCTCATTCCCCACCAGGCCAATATCCGCATCATCCAGGCGACTGCCAAGAAGCTCGAGATGCCGATGGAGCGCGTCATCATGACCGTGCAGGACCACGGCAACACGTCCGCGGCGTCCGTACCAATGGCGCTCGATGTCGCCGTGCGCGACGGCCGCATCAAGCGCGGCGACCTGCTGCTGCTCGAGGCCTTCGGCGGCGGCTTTACCTGGGGGTCAGCCCTGGTTCGATGGTGAGCGCCAGTGGGTGAGGACGGCTGTCAGGCGGATGAGCGCCGGCAGCACCACGGCCCAGCAAAGGCCGACGGCGGCGCCGTAAATCCAGGCCGGGATCGCCAGCTCCACCGCGCCGACCCGCGCCCCGACCCAGTAAGAGAAACCGCCCCCCACGAAACCGAAGAGTCCGGCAAGGATGCGCCGCGGCCGCAGCCACGCCAGCGAATGGCCGATGGTCAGCGCGAACGCTGCCCACAGGGTCACCAGCCAGATGGGTGCGAAGTGCGCCGAAGGCCACGCGGCGGCATAGCTCACCGCGCCGGACAGCGACCAGGCGCTGTCGATCAGGAGCCCCGCGGCCGCGAATACCCCCATGGCCACGAGGTCGTAACGCGGTCTGGCAGCCGTCGAGACCTGCACGGTCGCGAAGATCAGCAGGGCTGCCGGACCGGCCCAGGCCAGGCCGCCGGCGGCGCCGAATACGGTGATGAACCAGACAATATTGAACCCGATCGCGTTGGCCGCGGTCGGGAGCCAGGTGGGGGCAGGCTGGACGAGCGTGTTCATGTAAGCTTGTTCGCTAGCCGCCGCGCGGCGGATTCGGAGCGTTTCAACAGGAGGTTTTCGGCTAATGAAAGACGATAAGGACCAAGCCGGGCAGTTTCACAGCTGGCGGCCCCATCCATGGCACGGGCTGCATCCGGGCCTGAACCCGCCTCTCGAGGTCCGTGCCTATATCGAGATCACGCCGTTCGACCTGGTGAAATACGAGGTTGACAAGGAGTCCGGCTACACGATCGTGGATCGACCGCAACGCACCTCTGCGGCGCCGCCCGTGCTGTACGGTTTCATCCCGCAGACCTATTGCGACGAGCGCGTGCGGCGTCTCACCCCCGGCGCCAAGCGTGCGGACGGGGACCCCCTGGATATCTGCGTGATCAGCGAGCGGCAGATCGAGCGCGGCGACATCCTGCTCAACACCTGCGTCATCGGCGGTATCCAGATGATCGACGGCGGCGAGGCCGACGACAAGATCATCGCGGTACTGCGCAACGACAACATCTGGAGCGAGGCGAAGGACATCGGCGACATCCCGCACGTCATGATCCAGCGGCTGCAGCACTACTTCAGCACCTACAAGATGGGGCCGAACATGACCTCGGGCGTCGAGATCACCGCGACCTACGGGCGCGACCATGCGGCCAAGGTGGTCAGTGCCGCGATCCGCGACTACGAGCACGTCTTCGGCCCGAGCCACCGGGCATGGGAGAAGCTCGAGGAACGCATGATGCTCGGCGACGAGGAGTAGCACGGCATCAGCTGAGCGTCGCGCCGCAAGCGCCTCAGCGATCGAGCTCCTCGAACAGGGCGACGAATTCCTCGGTCAGCTTGTGACGCGGCGCCAGGTGTATCAGCGGCATGCACTGCTCGTGCGATTCGCTCATCTTGATGCTGGACGACAGCTTGGAGTCGAGCACCGGCAGGCCTTCTTCGCGCAGCTCATCCACCAGCCGTTGCGGCAGGTTCGCGCGCGACAGGAACTGGTTGATGACGATACCCTCGACCCGCAAATCCGGGTTGTGGTCCGCGCGGGTCTCCTCGACGTTTTCCAGCAGGGTGTAGAGGGCCCGGCGCGAAAAGTCGTCGCAATCGAACGGAATGAGGCAGGCGTCGGCCGCGATCAGCGCGGACAGGGTGTAGAAATTGAAGGCGGGCGGCGTATCGATGTAGATCGCGTCGAACTGCTCTGACAGCTTGAGCAGCAGCTCCCTGAGCTTGAAGATCTTGTGGCGCGCCTCGAGCTTGGACTGCAGCTCGGCGAGTGCGGGCGAAGAGGCGAGGACGTGCAGGCCCTCGTAGTCCGTCGGGGTCAGGTAACGCAGCGGATCGCGCGGCAGGATGCGTATCGACAGCGAGTCGTTGAAGAATTCCGCGAGGTCGCTAGCCGCAGTTTCCCAGGCGTCGCCCAGCAGGTACTGGCTGGAGTTGCCCTGCGGGTCAAGGTCGACCACCAGCGTGTCGAGACCGCGCACGGCGCTGATTGCCGCCAGGTTGGCAGTGATGCTTGATTTGCCGACGCCGCCTTTCTGATTGAAGATCACCCGCCGCATCGCACTGGCCCCCGTTCTGGTTGATTGCTGCGTAGCAGCAAAGTCTCGGCCAACGTCCCGGAGACGTCAAGCGGGCCCGTGCGGCGTCCTCGGCAGCTAGAAGATGTTCCGCCCGCCGTCCCGTTCGCGCCTGCGCGCCGCGCGTTCGCGCAGCTGCTCCTGTCGGGCCTTCAACTTGCCGGCCCGGACCTTGGGGTCGCGGCGAAAATGGAAGCCGGCGTCGTACTTGCGGCGATACTCGCAGAAGTCCTGGTACGCCTCGGTCTCGTGCTTGAGTTCACTCAGCGCGAGCTCGATCATGATCGCGTCATCAAGGAAGCCCAGTCCGGGGATGTCATCCGGAATCAGATCTTCCGGGTCGCAGAAGTAGACCAGCGCGGAGAGGATCCGCTCCTGCTCGCTGCGGCTCATTTTCCATTCCGTATCCTCGAACATGTCGACCATGGCCTGCAGGCGATCGATGCGCTCGCGCACGTAGGCGGGCACGCGCGTGGAGCCGACATCGCCGAACAGCGAGCGGGCCGCGTCGAGGATCTCTGTGTCGTCCGCATCCTTTACCGTGTTGCGCGCCTTGCGCATGGCCTCACGAAAGTGCCTGACGTCGTTCGCGCTTAATTCGAAAGATATTCTGAGGCTCATGGGAGGCTCCGTCGGCGGAAGCGGGAAGCCTACGGGCCGCTTGCTGGAGCGTCAACTGGCCTTGCCGGCAGCGGCGATGGCTTGAGCGGCGCAGACAGGTAAAATAGAGTGCATCAAGCCGTTACAGGCGCCTGGAAGACGAACTGATGGCGATTGCCCGATCATTGATGGCTCTGCTTGCGCTGCTCGGCCTCAGCGGCGGCGCGGCTGCGGCCTCGTTTGTCCTGCCGCCGGAAGGCACCGACCTGGTCGGGGTGCCGGTCTGGGTTCACACGCGGTACGAGGACACGCTCCTGGACGTGGCCCGTGATTACAGCGTCGGTTACGAGGAAGTCATCCGGGCAAACCCCGGCGTGGACACGTGGATTCCCGGCGTCGGCACGCGGGTACTGCTGCCGACGCGCTACGTGCTGCCCCCCGGGCCGCGCGACGGAATCGTGATCAACCTGCCTGAGTACCGCCTGTATTATTTCCCGAAGCCGAAGAAGGGCGAGCGGGCGCAGGTCATTACCTACCCGATCAGCATCGGCAAGATGGACTGGAACACGCCGATCGGTCGCCATCGCGTCATCAGCAAGGCGAAGAACCCGTCGTGGTACCCGACGGAAAACATACGGCGCGACCATGCCAAGCGCGGCAGCATCCTGCCGCGTGTCGTGCCGCCGGGCCCGGACAATCCGCTCGGTGCGTACGCCATCCGCCTCAACCTGACCTCGTACCTTATCCACGGCACCAACAATCCCGACGGCGTCGGCATGCGCGTGACCTCCGGCTGCATCCGGCTGTTTCCGGAGCACATCGAGCAGCTGTTTCCGTTGGTTGATGCCGGCACGACTGTGCAGATCATGAGCGAGCCGATCAAGGTCGGCTGGGCGGCGGATACGCTCTATGTCGAGGTCCATCCACCCCTCGAGGAAGAGAGCGAGTCGCAGTTGCGGATGCGCTTCACCAGCCTGCTCAGGGAAGCCGCGCAAGGTCACGGCATAGAGATCGACTGGCCCCGCGCGGATGCCATTTTCGCCGCCGCCATGGGCGTCCCGACCGAAGTGCCGGTACGGCGCGTCACGGTAGCTTCGCAGCCCTGACGCGATCTCGGCCAGGCGGAGGCGGTTCCTGAGAACGGGACCCCAAAGAAAAAGGCCGCAGCAAGCTGCGGCCTTTTCGTTGGAGCGATCCGGTCCTTACTTGGACATGGAGCGCTGGAACATCCGCTCGATCCGGTCCGTGTTGGCGGCGCAGCAGGCCTGGGCCTCGCTGGCGGCCTGGGCAGCCCGATTGGCGGTGTTCTGGGCATTGGTCGCGACGCTCTTGGCCTCTTCCGCGCCGGCTCTTGCGGCATCGGCAGTGGTCTTGGCGGCGCGTGCCTCGTTAAGGGCCTGCTCGGCCGTGGCGCGCACAGCGTCGATGTCCGCTTGGGTGGCACAACCGCTCATCACGCCGAGCGCAACGACGGCAACGCCGACATACAGGAAGTTCTTCTTCATGGATTTAAATCCCCTGGTAATCACTATGGTTTTCGCATGCGGAAAGGGCGGCGGAATCTTTCTGCCGTTACATAATCGCCACGACAAGTTACAGAATGCCGCTTTTTAAATCAAGCAGCTAGCCTATTTCGAGCTATTTGCTCGTACGGCAATCCTGGCCGGCTTGCGGCCGGAGATCAACTGTATATAATCGCATATACTGTTCATCCTTACAGAGACTCCGGAAATGCGAGACAAACTTACCGCGCGGCAACGCCAGGTTCTCGACCTGGTAAGAGAGCTTATTGAGGACTCTGGGATGCCTCCGACCCGGGCGGAGATCGCCACGGCGCTCGGCTTCCGTTCCGCGAATGCCGCCGAGGAGCACCTGCGGGCGCTGGCGCGCAAGGGCGCCATCGAGCTGGTGCCGGGCGCGTCCCGCGGCATACGCCTCAAGGAGGCGCCGCGGGAGGCCGACGGCCTGCCGCTGGTCGGGCGAGTCGCTGCGGGACGCCCGATCCTCGCCGAGGAGCACATCCAGGGTCATTACCAGGTTGACCCGGCGCTGTTCCGTCCGCGCCCGCATTACCTGCTGCAGGTTCACGGCATGAGCATGAAGGACGCCGGCATCCTCGACGGCGACCTGGTGGCCGTGCACCGCACGCCGGAGGTCCGCAGCAGGCAGATCGTTGTTGCCCGGCTCGACGATGAAGTCACCGTGAAGCGCTATCGTCAGGAAGGCAAGATCGTCTGGCTGATGCCGGAAAACGCTGATTTCGAGCCGATCCGCGTGGACCTGGACCGGCAGACCGTGGTGATCGAGGGCGTGGTCGTTGGGGTGGTGCGGCGGTCCTGAGGTGGTTGCTGGTGGGGTGGGTCGCGGAGAGGTGGGTCGCGGAGAGGTGGGTCGCGGAGAGGTTCGGCAGAGGGGTCCCGCAGAGACGCGGAGACGCAGAGATAAGAGAATAAAATAATTAAAAACATGAATATAGACAGACATATTAATGTTTTTTATATCTTCTCTGCGCCTCTGCGCCTCTGCGCCTCTGCGCCTCTGCGCCTCTGCGCCTCTGCGCCTCTGCGCCTCTGCGCCTCTGCGCCTCTGCGCCTCTGCGCCTCTGCGCCTCTGCGCCTCTGCGGGACCTCTCTGCGCCCCTCGTAAATGACCCGTGACCTCCATTCCACACGATCTCCTTGATGACCCGCGGCTCTGGCGGGCAGGGCGCCAGGGCCGCCACTGGCCGACACTGTCGAGCGGCTACCCGGAACTCGATGCGCTGCTGCCCGGCGGCGGCTGGCCGGCCGCGATGCTCACCGAGATCGCGGTCGAGCGCTGGGGCAGCGGCGAGCTGACGCTGTTCATGCCGCTGCTGGCCCGGCTCTCGGCTGATGGCCACACGTGCAAGGCCGGTTGGATCGCATGGATTGCGCCGCCGTTCCTGCCCTATGCGCCGGCGCTTGCGGCGGCTGGCGTGGACCTGTCCCGGATGCTGCTGGTGCGCGGCCGGGATGCTGGCGAGACGCTCTGGGCCGCCGAGCAGGCGCTGCAGTCAGGCAGCTGCCGGGTCGTGCTGGCCTGGACCGGACGGGCGGACGGGCGCCAGCTGCGTCGCCTGCAACTGGCGGCCGAGAACGGTCGCACGCCGCTGATCCTGTTTCGTCCCCCCTCGGCGCTCGCGGCGCCTTCACCGGCGACGTTGCGCATCAGCCTTGTGGGCGGCGCCGAGGGTGCGTGCCTGCGCCTGGTCAAGCATCGCGGCGGCGCGTCGAGATCCTTGCCCATCGCCCTTCTGCAGGAACGATGAGCAAGGCGTCGGCGCAGCCACGCCCGGATCTTTCCGGGCGCCGGGCGCCCTTGGCGACGGGGCGCGCTGCCGGGCACACGCCCGCACCGCCGCTGTGGCTTTGCCTGGGGTTGCCGCGACTGCCGCTCGAGGTACGCAGCGGGGGTTGCGACGATGATGATGCGCGGATCATCGTGGACCCTGCGGGTCGCGTCGTGCGGGCGAGCATGCTTGCCGCGGATAATGGCGTGGCGCCGGGCCTGCCGCTGAACGCGGCACTGGCCTTGTGTCCGGGACTCGTCGTGCTGGAGCGCGATGAGGCGGCAGAGCGGGACGCGCTCGCGCGTCTCGCCGCCTGGGCCGGTGCATTTACCCCGCTTGTCAGTCTTGTGCCGCCGGCCGCCCTGCTGCTCGAGGTGCGGGGCAGCCTGCGACTTTTCGGCGGGCTCGATGCGCTGCGTCGGCGGATCCGCGAGGTGCTGCGCTCGACCGGCCACGCATGCCGGGAGGCCGTGGCGCCGACACCGCTGGCCGCATTGTGGTTGGCGCGCGCCGGCCAGGCGGAGGCGATCATGGATCCGGCGGCGCTGGCGAGCCGGATCGGGGCGTTGCGACCGGCAGTGACCGGCTGGCCGGAGGCGACACTGACGGCCCTGCGTAGCCTCGGGGTCGAGTCACTGGCCGATTGCCTGCGCCTGCCCAGGGATGGCTTCGCGCGCCGCCTCGGCCGCGGACCGCTCGCCGACCTGGATCGCGCGCTGGGCCGGATCCCTGATCCGCGCCCCGCCTTCCGAGCGCCGCCGCGTTATCACGGCACGCTCGAACTGGCGGCCGAGAGCGCTGACACGGCGCGCCTGGGGCGTGCATTGCATGCTCTGTTCGCGGAGCTCGAGGGATTCCTGCGCGCCCGCCAGCGCGCCGTCAACCGGCTTACCATCCGGCTCACGCACCTGCGCCGTCCCGCCACCGAGCTGGTACTCGGGCTGGTTACTCCCGGCCTCGAGGCCGCGCATTTCGACGCGTTGTTCACCGAGCGCCTGGAGCGCCTCGTATTGCCTGCGCCGGTGATCAGCGTCGTGCTCGAGGCGGTGCCCGGCGAACCCTTCGATCCCGCGATCGTCGGCCTGTTCGGAGACGAGCCGGGCACCGCGGCCGGGCTGCAGCTGGTCGAGCGGCTGCGGGCGCGGCTCGGTCACGACGCCGTGCACGGGCTGCGCCTGCTCGATGAGCATCGACCGGAGCGCGCCTGGCGGGTCGCGGAACCAGGCATCGACACATGCATGACGCCTCCTGCGGGCGGATTGCGGCCGGGCTGGCTGCTGGAGTCGCCGCGACCGCTGCGCTGTCGCGAGGGCCGCCCCTGGCTCGACGGGATGCTGCTCATCGAGGCCGGGCCCGAGCGGCTCGAGGCGGGCTGGTGGGATGGCGGCGGGATTGCGCGGGATTACTGGGTCGCCAGGACGTCGGCGGGCGCGCGGCTGTGGATCTTCCGCGCGCTGCCGGATGCGGGCGCGGAGGCGGGCGAGGAACGCTGGTTCCTGCACGGCATCTTCGGATGAATGCTGCCCCCGCCTACGCGGAACTGCACTGCCGCTCGAACTTCAGTTTCCTCAGGGGCGCCTCGCATCCCGCGGAGCTCGTGCAGCGTGCCGCGGAGCTCGGCTACGGGGCGCTCGCGCTCACCGACGAGTGCTCGGTCGCCGGCATTGTCCGCGCCTGGGAGGCGGCCCGGGAATGCGGCCTGAAGCTCATCACCGGCAGCGAGTTCGGGCTCGAGGACGGGCTGCGGCTCGTGCTGCTGGCGACCGATCGCGCGGGTTACGGCCGACTGTGCCGGCTGATCACGCGGGGACGTCGCGCGGCGCAGAAGGGCGACTACCGGCTGTCGCGCGCGGACCTGGAAGACGGACTGCCCGGCTGCCTGGCGCTCTGGCTGCCGGGCGAAACCCCCGTCGAGGCCGACGGCCGCTGGCTGGCCGAGTGTTTTTCCGGGCGCGCATGGCTGGCCGTCGAGCTGTTCGCCGATGGTCGCGACGCCGCACGCCTTGCGGCGCTCGAGACGCTCAGCCGCAGGGTCGGCCTGCCGCGGGTTGCGGCGGGTGACGTCCATATGCACGAGCCCGGGCGGCAGCGCCTGCAGGATCTCTTGACGGCGATTCGCCTGAACACGCCGTTGCATGCACTTGGGCGCCGGCTGTTCCCCAACGGCGAACGTCACCTGCGCAGTCGCGAGCGGCTTGCCACGCTTTATCCCGCGGAGCTGCTCGAGGCCGCGGCCGGAATCGCGGGACGCTGCAGCTTCACGCTGGATGAACTCGACTGGCGCTACCCGGCCGAACTCGTGCCGGCCGGCGAAACACCTGCTTCTTGCCTGGCGCGGCTGACCGCGGCGGGCATGGCGCGGCGCTGGCCCGGCGGCACGCCGGCGGTGGTCGAGCAAACGGTGCGGCGTGAACTCGCGCTGATCGGCGAGCTGGGCTACGAGGCCTATTTCCTGACGGTCCACGACATCGTGCGGCACGCGCGCAGCCTGGGAATCCTGTGCCAGGGACGCGGCTCGGCGGCCAACTCGGCGGTCTGTTTCTGCCTGGGGATCACCGAAGTGGACCCGGCGCGGATGTCGGTGCTGTTCGAGCGCTTCATCTCGAAGGAGCGCAACGAGCCGCCGGACATCGACGTGGACTTCGAGCACGAGCGGCGCGAGGAGGTCATCCAGTACATCTATGCAAAATACGGCCGGCAGCGCGCCGCGCTGGCCGCGACCGTCATCCGCTACCGGCCGCGCAGCGCGCTGCGCGATGCCGGCAAGGCGCTGGGCCTCGCGCCGCTGCAGATCGACACGCTCGCGAAGTCCATGCAGTGGTGGGACGGCAAGGCGATCGCGCCCGAGCGCATCCGCGACGTCGGCTTCGACCCGGACAACCCGCTGATCGCGCGGCTGCTCGAGCTGGCCCGCGCGCTGGTCGGGTTTCCGCGCCACCTGTCGCAGCACGTGGGCGGCTTCGTGATCGCCGACGACTGTCTCGAGGAGCTGGTGCCGGTGGAGAACGCCGCGATGCCGGAACGCACCGTGATCCAGTGGGACAAGGACGACCTGGATGCCGTGGGGATGATCAAGGTCGACGTGCTCGGCCTGGGCATGCTGAGCGCGATCCGGCGCGCTTTCGACCTGATCGACGGCTTCCGCGGGCGTCGCTGGACCCTCGCGACGGTGCCGGCCGAGGACCCGGCGGTGTACGAGATGATCTCGGCGGCCGACACGATGGGCGTGTTCCAGATCGAGTCGCGCGCGCAGATGGCGATGCTGCCGCGCCTGCGCCCCCGCTGCTTCTACGACCTGGTGATCGAGGTCGCGATCATCCGTCCCGGCCCGATCCAGGGCGACATGGTGCATCCCTACCTCAGGCGCCGGAACGGCGAGGAAGCGGTCAGCTATCCCAGCGAGGAGGTGCGCCGGGTGCTGGAACGCACACTCGGCGTGCCGATCTTCCAGGAGCAGGTCATGCAGCTGGCGATCGTCGCGGCGGGCTTCAGCGCGGGTGAGGCCGACCAGCTCAGGCGCGCGATGGCGGCGTGGCGGCGCAAGGGCGGGCTCGGGCCGTTCGAGCAGCGCCTCATCGAGGGCATGCGGCGGCGCGGCTACGACGAGGAATTCGCGCGCCGGATCTTCAACCAGATCCTCGGCTTCGGGGAGTACGGCTTCCCGGAGTCGCACTCGGCGAGCTTCGCACTGCTGGTCTATGTCTCGGCCTGGCTGAAGCGGCACGAGCCGGCCGCGTTCCTGTGCGCGCTGATCAACAGCCAGCCGATGGGATTCTATGCGCCGTCGCAGCTGGTGCAGGACGCGCGCCGCCACGGCGTCGAGGTGCGCCCGGTGGATGCGCTCGCGAGCGACTGGGACTGCACGCTGGAGCAGGGCGAGGAGGGCGCGCCGGCGGTGCGGCTGGGTCTGCGCCTGGTCGCGGGCCTGTCGGCGGCGGGAGGCGAGCGGCTGGTGGTCGCGCGCTGCGCGCATGCGTTCGACGACGTGGACGACCTGGCGCGCCGCACGCGGCTGGATCGTGGCGACCTGGCCGCGCTGGCCCGGGCCGGCGCACTCGCGGCGCTGGCGGGTCATCGTCATCGCGCCGGCTGGGCAGTGGCCGGGGTGGAGGCGCCATTGCCGTTGCTCGAGGGAACGCGGATTCGCGAAGGGCTGCCGTTGTTGCGGGCGCCCACCGAGGGACGGGGCATCGTCGCGGATTACCGCAGCACCGGCCTGACACTGGGTCGCCACCCGCTGGCGCTGCTCAGGGACCGGCTGGCGGACGATGGGCTGGTCAGCGCCGCCGAGCTGAACGCCGCGCCGCATGGGGCCCGGACCGCGTACGCCGGGATCGTGATCAACCGGCAGCGCCCGGGTAGCGCCAAGGGCGTGGTATTCGTGACGATGGAGGACGAGACCGGGCAGGCGAACATCGTCGTCTGGCAGAGCGTTGCTGAGGCCTGGCGTCGGCCGCTGCTCGGTGCCAGGCTGCTCGAGGTTGCCGGGCGGGTGCAGCGCGAGGGCAGCGTGGTGCACCTCGTGGCGGAGCGCATGGCCGACCGCAGCGCGCTGCTCGGCGCCCTCGAAGTGTACTCGCGGGATTTCCACTAGGCCGGCGGCCCAGCCCAGGCCATTGCGCGTATGCCCGGATTTGCCTCATCCTGACCCGCCAGACAGGTACTCCCGGCATGCCGCGACGCCCGAGCCTCAGCGTGATCCCGCAGAATCTCCGCTCATCGGCATTCATGGCGGTTTTCCTTGTCGCCCTGCTGGCTGGGCCGGGTATCCTGAGCAGCGCCAGCGTCACGGCCGCGGACACAGAAATGACGAATAGATTGCTCATCGACGATTTCAGCAGCGCCGACGGCACCTCCATGCTCGGCACGCGCTGGGAGGGCTTCACCGATCGCGTCATGGGCGGAAAGTCGGAGATGCAGATCGGTTATCGCGATGGCGATGACGGCCGGATCCTGAACATGCGCGGGCAAGTCCGGCTGGAGAACAGGGGCGGCTTTATCCAGGCGCGACTGCCGCTGGATGCGCGCGGCGGGGCTTTCGACGCCCGCGCGTGGCGGGGCATCGGTATCCGGGTTCGCGGCCGGCCCGGCGCCTACTACATTCACCTGCGGACCAGCCAGAACTGGATGCCCTGGCAATACTTTCGCGCCCGGATTTCGGTGCGCGAGGACTGGCAGGAACAGTTCGTGCCCTTCGATGCTTTCGAAGGTCGTTCCACCGGGCGCAGCATCGACCTGGGCGTGCTGAAGTCCCTGGCCGTCGTGGCTTACGGTGAAGCGTTCGATGCGGACATCGACGTGGCGCGGATCGAGTTGGTCGCGCCCTAGGGATCGGAGTTGGAGTCATGGACGCTGCCGGCCGCAAGACACAGTCACGCTTTCAGCCACCGGAAAATGAACTGTCCGAGAAGTTCATCCTGACCGGCGGGCCGGGAGGGCAGCATGTCAATCGCACCGAGTCCGGCGTGCAGCTCAGCTTCGATGTGCCGGCATCCTCGTTTCTGCCCGAGCCGGTCAAGGCGCGCCTGCTGAAGCTGGCCGGGCGCCGGGCTGATTCAGCCGGGGTGATCACGATCGAGGCCCGGACCTATCGCAGCCAGCATCGCAACCGGGAGGATGCCCGCACACGCCTGGCCGCGCTGGTCGAGCGGGCGCACCACGAACCGCGCACGCGCATCGCTACGCGCCCGAGCCGCGCGTCGAAGAAGAAGCGCCTCGCGGCCAAGCGTCACCGGGGCGAGGTCAAGCAGCAGCGCGGCGACCCGGGGCTGGATGACTAGCTCCGCGCCGCGACCGCCGCTCCCCGGCAGGCCCGTGCGAGTCATTGCCATTCGAGTAAAAAACAGAATAAAAACCGGGCGTTAAAGCCCGGTTTTAAAGTGAAATCCACAGCTGCTCGCTGTGGCGGCGCTACTCGAAGTCAAAACTGTCGAGGTCGGCCAGCTCCTTTGCGGCACGCTTCATCTCCATGAATTCCTCGACGCGCCGCCGAGCGCTGTCGCTCGGCTTGCGCGTCGCGGCTCCGGAGGGAAGATCGTCAAGGAGACCATCAAACTCCTCTTCTTCCATCTCGGCCTCGCCATCACCGAAGGAATCTTCGATGTCGTCGTCGTTGGTGTCGTCAGTATCCGGTTTGCTCATAACGCAGGATCTGGCACTTCAGGCATCGTCCCCGCGGGTTCGCCGGGGTCCCGGGGCGCGACATATACCGCGAGCCGACGACAGTGGCAATAGGGCAGCGGAAAAAGCACCAGAAATGGTGGGCGCGCAGCTTCCCGGGCGAGGCGACGATCCCCTGCGCCGCGCTCAGGAGACGAGCTGGTTAAGCTGGAAGATCGGCAACAGGATCGCGATGACGATCGCCAGCACGAGCGCGCCCATGAGCAGGATCAGCGCCGGCTCCAGGATTGCGAGTAACGCGCCGACCAGGCCGTCCACCTCGCGTTCCTGGTTGGCCGCGGCGCGCTCCAGCATATCCTCGAGCTCGCCGCTGGCTTCGCCGCTGGAGATCAGGTGCATGGTCATCGGCGGGAACAACCTGCTCGAGCCCAGCGAGCGGCCGAGCGGGGCGCCCTCCCGCACGCGCACGGCCGTTTCCTGGATCGCTTCCTTCATCGGCACATTCGTGACGACATCGCCGGAGATGCGCAGGGCTTCCAGCACCGGCACGCCACTGCCCGCGAGTATGCTGAGCGTGCGCGTGAAACGGGCCGTGTTGACGCCTCGGGTGAGGCGGCCGACGAGCGGTACGCGTAACAGGAACCGGTGCCAGCGACGCCTGAAGTGAAGCTGCCGCAACATGCGCGAAAACACGAACAGGCCGAGCGCGATCAGCGCCAGCAGCACGAAGCCGTAATCACGGAGGAAATCGCTGCTCGCGATCAACGCCCGGGTGAACACCGGCAGGGCCTGGCCGGTGTTTTCGAACACACCCACCACCTTCGGTACCACGTACACGAGCAGGCCGCCCACGATCGTGACTGCCAGGACGGTGAGGATGATGGGGTAGATCAGCGCGTGTGACACGCGCTGGCGGAGCTGCTGGCGTCCCTCGGTGTAATCCGCGAGTCGCTCCAGCACGGGATCGAGATGGCCGGATTGTTCGCCGGCGGCCACCGTGGCGCGATAGATCTCGGGGAAGGCCTGCGGGAACTCGCCAAGCCCCGAGGCGAGTGAGTGTCCTTCCATGACGCGCGAGCGCACCCCGAGGAGGATGCTCTTGAGGCGCGGTTTTTCGCTCTGCTGGCCGACGGCGAGCAGGGTTTCCTCGAGCGGCATGCCGGAACGCAGCAGCGTCGCAAGCTGGCGGGTGACCAGCGCGAGGTCGGCTGCGCTCATCCCGCGCCGCAAGCTGAAACCCCTGCTGCTGGTGCCGGCGCTGCGCCGCTCGCGCTCCACGATCTCGCTGATCGACATCGGCAGCATGCCCCGTTCGCGGAGCAGCTGGCGCACCTGGCGGGCCGTATCGCCCTCGAGGACGCCCTTGTGCTGGCGTCCGCCCTCGTCCACGGCCGTGTACTCGAACGCACCCATGCTTCAGTCGGCGTGCTCTGCGGCGGAATCAGTCATCACGGGTGACGCGTACCACTTCCTCGAGCGTCGTCGTGCCGTCGAGGACCTGGCGGATGCCGTCATCACGGATGCCGGGACTGAGCGTGCGCGCGTAGCGCTCGAGCGCCTGCTCGCTCTCGCCCTGGTGGATCATGGCCTGCAGGTGTTCATCGACCGGGATGAGCTCATAGATGCCGCTGCGGCCGCGATAGCCGCTGCCGTTGCAGGCCGGGCAGCCGACGGCATGGTAGATCCTCGCATCGCCGTTCGCGACGAGGCCGAGGATGCGCGACTCGCTCTCGTTCGGCGGGGCAGGGCGGCGGCAGTCCTTGCACAGGATGCGCACGAGTCGCTGCGCCATCACGCCGAGCAGGCTCGACGCCAGCAGGAAGGGCTCCACGCCCATGTCGCGCAGGCGCGCCACGGCGCCGACGGCCGTGTTGGTGTGCAGCGTCGAGAGCACCAGGTGCCCCGTGAGGCTGGCCTGGACCGCGATCTCGGCCGTCTCGAGATCGCGAATCTCGCCGACCATCACCACGTCCGGATCCTGGCGCAGGATCGCGCGCAGGCCGCGGGCGAAGGTCATGCCCACCTTGGTGTTCACCTGGGTCTGGCCGATGCCGTCGATGTAGTACTCGATCGGATCCTCGACCGTCATGATATTGCGGCTGGTCTGGTTGATCCGCTCCAGGCCGGCATACAGCGAAGTCGTCTTGCCCGAGCCGGTCGGCCCGGTCACGAGGATGATCCCGTGCGGCCGATGGATCAGCCGGTCCATCATCGCCTCGGTATCCGGATCCATGCCCAGGCTGGACAGATCCAGCCTGCCGGCCTGCTTGTCGAGCAGGCGCATGACCACCCGTTCCCCGTGGCCCGAGGGAATGGTCGAGACGCGCACGTCCACGGCGCGCCCGGCCACCTTCAGCGAGATACGGCCGTCCTGCGGCACGCGCTTCTCGGCGATGTCCAGCCGGGACATCACCTTGATGCGCGAGACCACCAGCGGCGCCACGGCACGGCGCGACTGCACGACCTCGCGCAATACGCCGTCGATCCGGAAGCGCACGACGAGGCGGTTCTCGAACGGCTCGATGTGAATATCGGAGGCGTTTTCCTTGACCGCCTGGGTCAGGATCGCGTTGATCAGCCGGATGATCGGCGCATCGTCCTCGCTTTCCAGCAGGTCGGAAGGCTCGGGGAGGTCCTGCGCGACGCGCGACAGGTCCTGGTCGCTGTCGAGACCCTCCGCCATCTGCATCGCCGCGCTTGAGCCGCTTTCATAGGCCTGGCGCAGCAACTTGTCGAACTCTTCCTCGGGGACCTCGCGGATCTCGAGCGGCACCCGCGCGAAGCGGCGCGCCTCGGCAAGGCTGAGCGGCTTGATGTCGGGCCGGCAGACGGCCTGGCCGAGCTCGTCGGTCAGCTCGGTGATCAGGATGCCGTGGCGCTTGGCGAAGGCGAACGGCAGCAGGCGTCCGCGCCCTCCGCGGGTGCGCGGCGCGAGGGGCTCGGGGAGTTCCCCGGCCTGCGCCTGCAGCTCAGTCGTCCCGGTCGCCATAGGCGGCTCCCGGCGGAAGGTCGTCATCTTCCTCGTACTCCGCGCGCCGCGGCGGGACGTAGCCCCTCGAGGCCGGCTCCAGGTCTTCGATCGACGGGATGACCGGCCTGGGCACGTTCCTGTTGAGGAACTGGCTGCCGCGCTCGCCGGCGCGGTCCTGGGCGCCCTGCATCAGGCGGTACTTGGCGTTCGTTTCCATGCCCGCCTGCGTGCCGTCGCGCAGGATGACGGGCCGCAGGAACACCATGAGGGTGCGCTTCTCGGTCGTCGCGCTCTGCGAGCGGAACAGGTGGCCGAGCAGCGGGAGGCTGCCCAGGATTGGCACTCTCTGCTCCGACTGGATCAGGTCGTCCGACACCAGCCCACCGAGCACGAGGATCTCGCCGTCCTCGATCAGCACCTTTTGCGTGATGCTCCGCTGGTTGGTGATGAGGTCCACCGCGCCGCCGGTGCCGGCGCGGCTCAGGTTTGAGGTCTCGAGCGAGACCGTCATCACGACCGCGTTGCCATCGTTGATCTGGGGCGTCACCTTGAGCGTCAGGCCGACATCCTTGCGCTCAATCGTCTGGAAGGGGTTCACGACGCCCTGCGCCGCACCGGTGTTGGTGAACTGCCCGGTGAGGAACGGCACTTCCTGGCCGACCTTGATCTCGGCTTCCTCGTTGTCCATCGTGACAATGGAGGGAGTCGACAGCACGTTGGTATCCGAGTCGGCGAGCAACGCGCGCAGCACGATGCCCCAGTTGGTGCCGCTGTCGCTGCCGAGGCGGCCGCCGCCCAGGAGGATGCCCTGCGGCAGGTTGCTCAGCACCTGCCCGACGGCTGCGCCGCCGCCCAACGCCGCCCCACCGAGGTCGGTAATGTTGGCGCCCGATCCGAACCTGGTCAGGCCGACGATGTTGTTGTCGTTGGTGCCGTCCAGGAACCACGTCACGCCCAGTTCCGCCGTGCGGCTGTAGGCGACCTCCGCAACGATTGCCTCCACGAGCACCTGCGCGCGGCGGATATCGAGCCTGTCGATGACCATCCTGAGACTGCGCATGACTTCGGCCGGGGCGGTGATGACCAGCGCGTTAGTGCCGGGATCGCCCCAGATGATGACGTTCTCGCCGCGGGCGGACGCCGGCCGGCCTTCTGCGCCGCCGGTCGTGACCGCGGTCACCTGCTCGCGCAGGCGCGTGGCGAGATCCTCGGCATCGGCATACTTCAGGTAAATGACCTGGGTGTTGCCGCCGTCCTCGAGCGGTGTGTCGAGATGTGAAATCAGGGCCCTGAGGCGCAGCCGCGCCACCTGGTCGCCGCTGATGAGGACGCTGTTGGTGCGGTCGTCGGCGACGAGGCCGAGCGGCTTGCCGGCTTCACCCCCTGCGGAGGCCTGCTGCAGGGCAGACACCACGCGCACGACGTCGCTGGAGGAGGCGTGCTGCAGCGGGATGACTTCGATGTCGGCATCAGCGCCCGTGTCGATGCGCTGGATGATCCGCAAGAGACGGTTCACGTTCGCCGCGCGGTCCGAGATGATCAGCATGTTCGAGGCCTGGTGAGCCGCGAGATGGCCGTACTGGGGGATCAGGGGCCGCAGGATCGGCACGAGTTGCGCGGCGCCGACGTTCCGGATCGTCACGACCTGGGTGACGATCTCGTCGGCGCTGCCCACCCGGCCCACCGGCATGTCCACGCCCGGCACCTGGCGGGCATTGGCGTCCGGCAGGATCTTGACGAGGTCGCCCGACGGCACGGCGATGTAACCGTGCACCTCGAGGATCGAGAGAAAGGCCGCGTAGAAGGCATCCGGGCTCATCGGCTGGGCCGAGAGCATCGTGACCTGCGCCCTGACGCGGGGGTCGACGATGAAGTTTCGCCCGGTGATTGCGCTCACCGCCTCGATGATCTGCCGCAGGTCCGCGTCCTTGTAGTTCGGCGTGATGGTCGGCTCCTGCGCAAGAGCCGTCGGCATGGCCAGCGCCAGCGCCAGTGCCAGTGCCGCGATCATGCCGGTCAGGCGTCGTGGAGCCCCGGCCGGGGGTTCAACAAGATTCATCATGGCAGTCCGCCGTGGGCTCATTCGGAAGGGGTTCCATCTTCTCTGGTCTGGAGATTCTGTTGCAGCGTCGCGGTATTCAGCGTCAGCATTTCAATCTCGCCGTTGCGATCGACCGTCACCGTGACCGAAGTCGCATCTGCGAGACTGCGAAATATCTCCATGCCGCGCGCGGGGTCGTCGAGCGCCATGCCGTTGATCTGGGTGATCAGGTCGCCGGGCCTGAGCCCGAGCTGGGCGAACTGCTGGCGTTGCCGGCCGGGATAGACCCGGTAGCCCTGCTGGCGACCATCCTTGAAGACCGGTTGCGGCCGGATGATCTCCGTGAGTCCGGCCGCGCTCTGCTCGACGACCTCCTGGACGCTGGCCGCGCGAGCGGGCGGCGCGCTGGCGCGGGGCACAGCCGCGGCCGCACGCCGCCCGCCCGGGCTCTCGTCGCTGCGCGGCAGCCGCAGCGCCTCGAGTCGCCCCCCGCGACGCAGCAGCACGCGATCAAGATGCACCGCATGCAGCGTGGCGCCGCCTGGCACGGCGTCACCGAGGAAGTACACGCGCTCGGCGCCGCCGCGCTCGGCGATGATCGCCAGGGCCCGGTGCTCTTCGCTGGCCGCGATGGTGCCGCGCAGTTCAAGGCTCAGCTGGGTGTCGGGCGCGTCTTCTTCTTCCACCGGTACGATGGCGGGCGCGTCGGCGCCGACCCTGCCGAAGAGGTGGGCGTCGACAATCCGGTCTATGCTTACACCGTCGCCTCGTTCGGTGCCAGCGGCCCGGGACGCCGCCTGGATCGGCGGCAGGGCGGTGGGCTCGGTGGACGGGAGCAGCAGCCACACTGCCTTGGCCAGTTGCCAGCCGATCAGGATCATCAGCAGGAGCGCGACCCACGGCGGGAGCACCCGCGAAGCCTCGGCCCAGAGCTGGGCAGGCGGCAGGTGGCTCCAATGGTTGATGCGGCTCAGTAGGGCGGCCACGATGCTCCAAAAATGACGGTAATCCCCCGGCGCCGGCCGGCACGATCGGCCGGCGCATCAGCCGATGATACGCGGTCGGCGGAGCGGGGCTCAAGCAAGTGGCGCGCCCCCCGGCTCATCCCGCGAGTGTCAGCCTTGGCAGCGTGAAGTCAAGGGGTTGTCACCGGGCAATGTGGTCCCTATAAATGAAGCCGTTGGCAACCCGCGCGCGAATACCTCGAGGTGGTTAAGCGCACAATGAGAGAAAGATGTCTGATCCCCGGGAAAAACAGGACCAGGGCATGGCCCTGGAGGATGCGCGGCCTGAGGTCAGGCGGCCGCCGCTGTTTCGCGTGGTGATGCTGAACGACGATTTCACGCCGATGGAGTTCGTCGTCGAGGTGCTGGAAAAGTTTTTCGGCCTCGACCGCACCCGCGCGACGCGGGTGATGCTCGAGGTGCACACGCGGGGCCGCGGCGTCTGCGGCGTTTTCCCGTACGATATCGCGGAGACGCGCGTGGTCCAGGTGACCGAATATGCCCGCCACCATCAGCACCCGCTGATGTGCACGATGGAAGAGGCCTGAAAGCAATGCTGAGCAGCGAACTGGAATTCTGCCTTAACGAGGCGTTCCGCCGCGCGCGGGAACAACGCCACGAGTTCATGACCGTGGAGCACCTGCTGCTGGCCCTGCTCGACGTGCCGGCAGCGCTCGACATCCTGAAGGCGTGCAACGTCAATGTGACGACGCTGCGACGCGAGTTGACCGAGTTCATCGACGAGACGACCCCGCGGCTCGGCGACGGCGACGAGCAGGACGTGCAGCCCACCCTCGGGTTCCAGCGCGTGCTGCAGCGCGCGGTGTTCCACGTGCAATCCAGCGGCCGCAAGGAGGTCACGGCATCGAACGTGCTCGTGGCGATCTTCGGCGAGAAGCAGTCGCACGCCGTGTACCTGCTGAGTTTGCAAGATGTCTCCCGGCTCGACGTGGTCAATTACATTTCCCACGGCCTGACTCGCGCCGGCGAGGAAGCGCAGGAGAAGCCGGAGGCCGGTGAGGGCAACGAGCCGGACAAGGATCCCGACGGCGATCCGCTGGACAAGTACGCCACCAACCTGAATCGACTTGCCGCGGACGGCAAGATCGATCCCCTGATCGGGCGCGCGCTGGAGATTGAGCGCACCATCGAGATTCTCTGCCGGCGCCGCAAGAACAATCCGCTGTATGTCGGCGAGGCCGGGGTGGGCAAGACCGCGCTCGCGGAGGGCCTGGCGCTGATGATTGTCGAGGGCCGCGTGCCGGACGTCCTCAACGACTGCACGATCTACGCGCTCGACATGGGCACGCTGGTGGCCGGAACGAAGTATCGCGGCGATTTCGAGAAGCGGCTCAAGGCCGTGCTCGGCGCGCTGCGCAAGAATCCCGGCGCGATCCTGTTCATCGACGAGATTCACACGGTCATCGGCGCCGGCGCCGCGTCCGGCGGGGTGATGGATGCCTCCAACCTGATCAAGCCGGTGCTCGCCAACGGCCAGCTGCGCTGCATCGGCTCGACCACGTACCACGAGTATCGCGGAATTTTCGAGAAGGACCACGCGCTGGCGCGGCGTTTCCAGAAGATCGACGTGCTCGAGCCGAGCGTCGCCGAGACCGTGCAGATTCTCAAGGGCCTGCAGTCGCGTTTCGAGGAGCACCACGGCATCAGGTACGCCGAGGAAGCCATCCGGGCCGCGGCGGACCTTTCCTCCCGGCACATCAATGATCGTCATCTTCCCGACAAGGCCATCGACGTCATCGACGAGGCGGGCGCGAGCCTGCGCCTGCAATCGCCGGACCCGGCGAATGCGGTAGTCGGCGTGGAGCTGATCGAGAAGATCGTCGCCAAGATGGCGCGGATCCCGCCGAAGAGCGTCTCCGCCTCCGACAAGGACCTGCTCAAGAACCTCGAGCGAAACCTGAAGCTCGTCATCTACGGGCAGGACCTGGCCGTGGAGACATTGTCTTCCGCGATCAAGATGGCGCGCTCCGGGCTGCGCGACGAAAACAAGCCGGTCGGCAGCTTCCTGTTTGCAGGCCCCACGGGCGTCGGCAAGACCGAGGTGACGCGGCAGCTGGCGATGGCGCTGGGCATCGAGCTGGTGCGTTTCGACATGTCCGAGTACATGGAGCGCCACACGGTGTCGCGCCTGATCGGCGCGCCCCCCGGCTATGTCGGCTTCGACCAGGGGGGGCTGCTGACCGAGGCCATCGCCAGGACGCCGCACTGCGTGCTGCTGCTCGACGAGATCGAGAAGGCGCACCCGGAGGTGTTCAACCTGCTGCTGCAGGTGATGGACCACGGCACGCTGACGGACAACAACGGCCGCAAGGCCGACTTCCGCAACGTCATCATCGTCATGACCACCAATGCCGGCGCGCACGAGATGAGTCGCACCAGCATCGGTTTCACCGAGCAGGACCACGCCACCGACGGGATGGATGCGATTCGCAGGCTCTTTTCACCCGAGTTCCGCAATCGGCTGGACGGGATCATCGAGTTCAAGTCGCTCGATCCCAAGACCATCAGCCGGGTCGTGGACAAGCTGGTGGTCGAGCTGGAGGCCCAGCTGCAGGACAAGCTCGTCACGCTCGAACTGGACGACGACGCGCGCGAGTGGATCGCCGCGAAAGGTTATGACCCGAAGATGGGCGCGCGGCCGATGGCCCGCATCATCCAGGAGCACATCAAGCGGCCGCTGGCCGAAGAGTTGCTGTTCGGCTCCCTGACGACCGGCGGGCATATCCGTGTGCGCCTGGATGGCGCTGGTGACAAGCTCGTATTGGAGACCCAGCCGCTGGAAGCGCCCGAGGCAGTGGCGCAGGACTGAGATTACCTGCCGCGGTAGATGATGCGGCCCTTGCTGAGGTCGTACGGCGTGAGTTCGACAGTGACCTTGTCGCCAGTAAGAATCCGGATGTAATGCTTGCGCATTTTCCCGGAGATATGAGCCATAACTACGTGCCCGTTGTCCAGTTCCACCCTGAACGTAGTGTTGGGCAGGGTCTCGATGACCTTGCCTTCCATCTGAATTGCGTCTTCCTTCGCCATCTGGGGGCGCATACTCCGGTGCGGTGACCGCGCGCATTGTGCAGAAAGGCCGGCACCATTTCAATCGCGCGCCCCCGCGCGTTCGCCGCGGATGCCATTTGGATGGCCGTCAGGCTCGCACCGCAACCCGCGTGCGGGACCAGTGAGCGCCCTGAGTCGGCGCCCCCACGACACTCTGCGAGAGCAACGCCAGGAACTCGCGGCGGGGGATCTCGCGCGCTCCCATGGTGGCGAGGTGGCTTGAGGGCAGCTGGCAATCCATGACCAGGAAGTCGCGCGCGCGCAGCTCCTGCACGAGCAAGACCATCGCGGCCTTGGAGGCGTTGGTGCGGCGGCTGAACATCGATTCGGCGAAGAACGCCTTGCCGACCGCCACGCCGTAGAGCCCGCCGACGAGCTCGTCGCCCACCCAGACCTCGACCGAGTGCGCATGCCCCAGGGCATGCAGGCGGGCGTAGGCGGCGAGCATCTCGGGCGTGATCCACGTCCCCACGGCGGGATCTTCGGCGCGCGCGCAGCCGCGCACCACCGCCTCGAACGCGCAGTCGAACGACCCCTCGAAAGGCGCCCTGGCCAGGAAGCGCCGCAGGCGCCGCGAGATGTGCAGCTCGCGCGGAAAGATGACCGCGCGCGGGTCCGGGGACCACCACAGGATGGGTTGCCCGGTCTCGTACCAGGGAAATATGCCGAGCCGGTAGGCCGCAAGCAGGCGCTCGGGCGCCAGGTCACCGCCGGCTGCCAGCAGGCCGTTCGGCCACGACAGCGCGGACGCCGGATCCGGAAAGCGCACTTCGCTTCCGGGCGGGCCGAGCCAGCGCATCTCCTGGGGCATCAGTCAGCCGCGCCGCGCCGGAAGGGCAGGTGTTGCCTGGCCGCCTCGACATATGCGTCCGCGTGGGCCCGCTCGCGCTCGAGCCAGGCATCGATGGCGCGCGCGAACATGGGGTTGGCGAGCCAATGCGCGGACCAGGTCGGCACGGGATGGAAGCCGCGGCGCAACTTGTGCTCGCCCTGCGCGCCGGGCTCGAAGCGGTGGCAGCCTTCCGCGAGCGCCAGCTCGATCCCCTGGTAGAAGCACGTCTCGAAGTGCAGGCTGTGGTAGTCCTCGTCGCAGCCCCAGTAGCGACCGTAGAGCACCCCGCCGCCGACAAAGAAGATCGCGGCTGCGACTGCCTGAGCGCCCAGGCGCGCGATCACGACGCGAACGTTCCCGGGCATGTCCGCGAGCACCCCGGCCCAGAAAGCTGGGGGAAAGTAGGGCTCCATGCCGCGGCGCAGGAAGCTCGAGGCGTAGAAGCGGTAGAGATCGTGGAACAGCGCGTCATCGATCTCGGCGCCGGTGAGCCAGTCGAAGCGGAAGCCCTGCTCGAAGACCCTGCGCCGCTCGCGCCGGAATTTCTTGCGCTTCTCGGCCGTCAGCGCCCCGAGGAAGCCCTCGAAGTCGCCATAACCACGGTCGAACCAGTGGAACTGGCAGTCCTGCCGCAGGCTTAGTCCCGCCGCACGGAGCAGCGGCAGCTGGCGCTCCTCGGGCAGCAGCAGGTGCAAGGAGGAGGCCTCCCTGTGCGCGGCGAGTTCGAGCGCCGCGTCGATCAGCGCCGCGCCGACCCGGTCGGCGTCCACGCCCGGTGCGGTGAGGATGCGCGCGCCCGGCACCGGCGTGAACGGCACGGCCGCGACGAGCTTCGGGTAATAGGGCACGCCGGCACGCCGGTAGGCGTCGGCCCATGCGAAATCGAACACGAACTCGCCCCAGGAGTGATTCTTGAGGTACAGGGGCATTGCCGCGAGCAGCTGGCCCGCTTCCTCGACCACCAGGTGACATGGCTGCCAGCCGGTTGCCGCGCTGACCGCGCCGGAGCGCTCGAGCCCCTCGAGATAGCTCCAGTCGAGGAACGGGTTGTCGTCGCGCCGCAGCCCGTGCCACGCGGCACGCGGCACTTCGGCGAGCGATGAAAGGGTGCGGACCGGCATCTCGGCCGGCCTCAGACCGCCTCGGCCACCTCCACCCTGGGCACGACTTCCGACGTCTCCAGCCAGCGCTCGGCATCGAGCGCGGCCATGCAGCCGGAGCCCGCCGAGGTGACCGCCTGGCGGTAAATGGGGTCGGAGACATCCCCGGCCGCGAACACGCCGGGCACGCTGGTCGCGGTGGCATTGCCGCGACTGCCGCCCACGACCTGGATGTAGCCGTGCTCCATGTCCAGCTGGCCGGCGAAAATACCGGTATTCGGTGTATGCCCGATCGCGACGAACATCCCGGTCACGGCGAGGTCGCGTGTCCGGCTCGGGTCCGCCGTGCTGCGCACGCGCACGCCCGTGAGGCCGCTGTCGTCGCCGAGTACCTCGTCCACGACATGGTCCCAGACGAGCGTGACATTGCCGCCGGGGCCGGCCTTGTCGAACAGCTTCTGCTGCATGATCTTCTCGGCCCGCAGCTTGTCGCGCCGGTGCACCAGCGTCACGTGCGAGGCGATGTTCGACAGGTACAGCGCTTCCTCGACGGCGGTGTTGCCGCCGCCGATGACCGCGACCGGCTGGCCACGATAGAAGAAGCCGTCGCAGGTGGCGCACGCCGAAACGCCCTTGCCCTTGAACTGTTCCTCGGAGGGGAGCCCGAGGTAGCGGGCGGTGGCGCCGGTCGCGATGATCAGCGCATCGCAGGTGTAGCTGCCGCTGTCGCCCTCGAGCAGGAACGGCCGCCGCTGCAGGTCGACTTTGTGGATGTGGTCGAACACGATCTCGGTCTCGAAGCGCTCCGCATGACGCCGCATGCGCTCCATCAGCTCCGGGCCTTGCACGCCCGCATCGTCGCCGGGCCAGTTATCCACGTCCGTGGTCGTCATCAGCTGCCCGCCCTGTTCGACGCCGGTGACCAGCACCGGCTTGAGATTGGCGCGGGCGGCGTAGACCGCCGCGCTGTAGCCGGCAGGGCCGGAGCCGAGGATCAGCACACGGCAGTGCTTGGAGTCGCTCATGTATACTTCCGCCTTTACTTGTTTTCCCTATGTTATGAGAAGCGACTGTCTCCGGCAAAGCGGCCCGGGGCGGTCGGACTCGTAGCTTCGAGGAGTGGTTATGCGTATCGGTATTCCGCGGGAGATCAAGCCGCTGGAGGGGCGCGTCGGTCTCATTCCGTCGGCCTGTGCCGAGCTGGTTCGCGCCGGGCACGAGGTGTTCATCGAGACTGCCGCGGGCGACAAGAGCGGCTACCGCGATGACGCCTTCCGCGCGGTCGGCGTCGAGGTGTTGCCCCACGCCGCTGCGGTGTACGGCCGGGCCGAAATGATCGTCAAGGTCAAGGAACCGGTAGACGGCGACCTGCAGCACCTCCGCAAGGACCACCTGCTGTTCTGCTACCTGCACCTCGCGGCGCTGCCGGAACTGACGCGCCGCCTGTGCGAGATCGGCTGCACCGCCGTGGCGTTCGAGACTGTCGAGGACGCCCACGGCCGCCTCCCGCTGCTGGCGCCGATGAGCGATATCGCCGGGCGGTTGTCGATGCAGGTCGCGACCCACCTGCTGCACCAGCCGCAGGGCGGCAAGGGCATCTTGCTGGGCGGTGTGCCGGCGGCAAAGCGCGGCAAGGTCGTGGTGCTCGGCGGGGGGGTCGCGGGCGGCAACGCCGCGATCATCGCGGCGGGGCTCGGGGCCGAGGTCACGGTGTTCGACATGGACCGCGACAAGCTGGTCGCCGCGCGGGCCATCGGGCCGAACGTCACCGGGCTCTATCCGCATTCGGCGGACGTGGCACAGGCGGTTGCGGACGCCGACATCGTCATTGGTTCGGTGCTGGTGACGGGCGAGCGTGCGCCGCACGTCGTCAGCGAGGACATGGTGCGGGCGATGCAGCCTGGCAGCGTCATCGCCGACATCTCCGTCGACCAGGGCGGCTGCGTCGAGACCACCCGGCCGACGACCTGGACCGATCCGACCTACATCGAGCATGGCGTCGTGCACTTCACCGTCACGAACATGCCAGGCGCGGTGCCCCGGACTTCGTCCCAGGCCCTCTCCGCGGCGATCGCGCCGTACGCGATGCGGCTCGCCGCCGGCATCTGGCGCGAGGTCCCCTCGTTGCAGAAGGGCATTAACGTGGATGCCGGCGAGGTTGTTCACCCGGCGCTTTTCAAGTAGCTTAGGGCGTCGTAAAAACAGTTACTTGGCGACACTAGTTCGCGTGGATTCATCGATTGGCGAAAGTGACTGAGAGCAAGCCGCAACTGATGGGACTGTCCGTCGGGCGGGCGGCCCGCGAAGGCGTGCTGTGGATCAGCTGGGCGCTGGCCCTGATACTGCTGTGGGCGCTCGCCAGCTACGACGCGGCCGATCCGGGCTTCGCCTCGACGGGCTCCGGGCGCGGCATCAGCAACGCGGCGGGTCCCGCGGGCGCGTGGTTGTCCAGCTTCCTGTACGTCCTGTTCGGGCATGCAGCCTACCTGTTCCCGGTGTTGCTGGCCGGCGCTGGCTGGCTGGCGCTGAAGAGCCGCGCTTCGTCCGAGCTGCCGGCGGGTCGCGTGATCGGCCTGCGGATCGGCGGCTTCCTGGTGATGCTCGCCACCAGCTGCGGCCTGGCGACGATGCACTTCGCGGGCAACGGGCTGCCCGAGACCGCCGGCGGCATCCTCGGCCAGCTGGCCGGCCTCGGCCTGGCGAGCGTCCTGAGCTTCCTCGGCGCGACGCTGTTGCTGCTGGCGTTGTGGCTGGCCGGCGTGTCGATGTTCACCGGCGTCTCCTGGCTCGCGGTCATGGACCGGGTGGGCCGCATCACCCTCACCGCGGTCGCGGCGGCCCAGCGCAGCGTGGCCTCTTTGCGGGATCGGGTCGAGGGCCGCAAGGCCGCGCAGGCCCGGCAGGAATCCGTCGAGCGCAAGAAGCAAAGCGTGGTCCGCAAGTCGCCGCCGCGGATCGAGCCGGGGCTCGCGCCCGTGGAAAAAAGCGAGCGGGTCGAGAAAGAGCGCCAGGCGCCGTTGTTCGAGACCCCGTCGCCCGGCGAGATCCCGCCGCTCGGCCTGCTGGACGACGCCCCCCCGAAGGTGGGCGGCTATTCGGAGGAGGCGCTCGAGGCCATGTCGCGCATGGTTGAACTCAAGCTGCGTGATTTCGGCGTCGAGGTGGAAGTCGTCGCGGTGCATCCGGGCCCCGTGGTGACGCGCTTCGAGCTGGCGCCCGCCCCGGGTGTGAAGGTCAGCCAGATCAGCAATCTCGCCAAGGACCTGGCCCGCGCCCTTTCCGCGCTCGCGGTCCGGGTGGTGGAGGTCATTCCGGGCAAACCGACCGTGGGCCTCGAGATTCCCAACGAGTCGCGCGAACTGGTCACCCTGGGCGAGATCCTGACGTCGCGCGCCTACGACGAGATGAAGTCGCCCCTGGCGCTGGCGCTGGGCAAGGACATCGGCGGCCTGCCGAGCGTCGCCGACCTGGCGCGCATGCCGCACCTGCTGATCGCCGGCACCACCGGCTCGGGCAAGTCGGTGGCGATCAACGCCATGGTGCTGTCGCTGCTCTACAAGGCGACGCCCGACCAGGTGCGCCTGATCATGGTCGACCCGAA
>Ga0209498_1000218_pt1 | contig 34532 bp, 29 predicted proteins | sample WalLakDeSediment_FD_184131 | JGI IMG/M metagenome (GOLD analysis project Ga0209498, IMG submission 184131) | Lake sediment microbial communities from Walker lake, Nevada to study Microbial Dark Matter (Phase II) - Walker Lake 11/02/13 Deep... | ecosystem: Environmental > Aquatic > Freshwater >...
GGTGATCAAAACCGGGGAATCCATCATTGTACCCGACACCTTCGAAGAACGGGCGCTCCATGAAGAACGGGATAGAAGGCTCGGCTACAGAACCAGGAACCTGCTCATCGTTCCCCTGAAGAGCAGCGAACGGGTGATCGGCGCGCTTTGCGCCATCAACAAAAAAGGCGGGCCTTTTGACCCTACCGACGCGGAACTCCTGAATGTGATTGCAGGGACCGTGGCTCTTTCCGTGGAAAATGCGAGATTTGCCGAGGATCTCAAGAAGGCTTACCGGAACAACGACGCCCTGCTCAGGATCAGCATGGCTCTTCCCAAGCATCCTGATCTGGAAGATCTTCTGGACTATGTGAACGATGAGGTGAAGCGGCTCCTGAACGCGGAAGGTTCGGTCGCACTGCTGTTGGACGAAGAAAAAATGGAGTTCTACGTTCTTGGCGCAGCCTATGACGCCATGGACACCAAAAAAAGGGTCAAAGAGGTTCGCTTTCCCGTGGGCCAGCTCGTGGCCGGCCGAGTGTTGAAAACCGGACAACCCCTGATCATCTCCGACACCTCCCTGGAACCGCACCTCCATGAGGAAAGAGACAAGAAGCTCGGTTACAAGACCCGCAATCTTATCCTGGTGCCTTTGAGAAGCCGGGAGCGGATCATCGGGGTGCTCAGCGCCATAAACAAGAAAGAAGGGTCATTCAGTGAAAAAGATCTGGAATTGCTGAGCCTGATTGCAGGAACCGTGGCTCTTTCCATTGAAAATGCGAAGTTCTCCGAAGAGCTCAAGAAAGCCTACCGTGAAGTGAGCAGCCTGAACCGGGCCAAAGACAAGGCCATCAACCATCTCTCCCACGAACTGAAAACCCCGCTCTCGATACTGACCAGCTCCTTCAACCTTCTTTCAAAACGGCTGGGGGATCTGCCCGAAGAGACGTGGAAGCCCACCACGGAAAGGATTAAGCGAAACCTCTTGCGCGTTCTGGAAATTCAGTACGAAGTGGACGATATCATTGAAAACAAGAGGAGCAAGGCCTACGACGTTCTTCACCTTCTCCTCGATCAATGTGCCGACCAATTGATGACCCTTGTGGCGGAACAGTGCGGGGAAGGCCCTGTGGTCGAAAAGATCAGATCACGGATTGACGAACTTTTCGGTCTGAAGGTCTCGGTCCCTGAAGTCATCCGTATTGAGCGGACCCTGCAAGAACGCTTGGCCTACCTGAAACCCTTTTTTTCGCACCGGGAAGTGGAAATAATTAGCCGACTCGAGCCTGCGCCTCCCGTCCTGATTCCCCGGGAAGTCCTCCATAAAGTGCTGGACGGGCTCATCAAGAACGCAGTGGAGAACACGCCCGACGAGGGGAAAATCGAAGTGGCGGTTCAAAAGAAAGGAAGCGGCGCTCTTTTCCTCATTCGCGACTACGGCGTGGGAATCCCGGAGGAGTCGCAGAAGCGGATCTTCGAGGGCTTCTTCTCCACCCGTGACACCATGGCCTATTCTTCCAAGAGGCCCTTCGACTTCAACGCGGGCGGAAAGGGAGCCGACCTGCTCAGGATGAAGATCTTTTCCGAGCGCTACCATTTTCAGATCGACATGGCCTCGACAAGGTGCCAACACCTCCCTACGGAGGTCGATGTGTGTCCTGGAAGAATCCGTGAGTGTGCCCCGTGTTCCAAGCTTGAAGATTGTCACCGGTCGGGAGGCACCATTTTCTCCATTTATTTCCCGCCGGCGCCATCGGAGCCGCCGAGCGGTAATCAAACCTGATCGAAATTCACCTTAATGTTGAATCAGCATTGATCCTCGTTTGGAAGATCCGGAGATTTCGAGTGTGAAATCCGCCTTGGCGGATTTCATCTGGCCATGAGCGTGAGGGTTACGAGGGTCAGATAGATAAACAGGCTGATAATATCATTGGAGGTGGTCACAAAAGGCCCCGTTGCAAGAGCCGGGTCAATGTCCAATTTTTTGAGCATGAGGGGAACCGATGCGCCCACCAGTCCCGATGTGAGAATGATGACGATCAGGGCGATCCCTACAACCGTGCCAAGGACAAGACTTGAAAGCCAATACCCGACAATCAAACTCAGGAGAATGCCGCAGATCACGCCGTTGACCAGCGCCACCTTGAGCTCCAGCCAGATTCGCCTGCCGATGTTCATCACGCTGATGTCCCCTGTGGCCAATCCCCTGACCGCAACCGTTGCAGCTTGCGTCCCTGTGTTCCCCCCCATGGCCATGATGACGGGAAAGAAGAACGAAAGAGCCACGACCTTCTCAATAGACGCCTCGAATCGATGAATGACCGCGGCCGCAAGAATCCCGCCGAAAAGACCCACGATGAGCCAGGGCAGCCTCGCTCTTGAGATCTTGATGGGAGAATCCTCTGCAATCTCCTGATTGATCACGCCGGCCATGAGCGCGATATCCTCATCGGCTTCCTCTTCGAGAACGTCGATGATGTCATCGTGCGTGATCCGTCCCACCAGACGATGATGCTCGTCGACGACCGGGATGGAAACAAGATCGTACTTCTTCACCAGGCGGGCCACTTCTTCCTGATCGTTGTAGACGTAGGCCGAAACCACCTGGGGGTTCATGATTTCTTTGACTTTGCGAGAAGGAGGTTCGATGAGCAGGCTTTTCAGAGACACAACGCCCGCCAGGCGCTGATGGTCATCAACCACAAAAACATAGTAGACATTTTCCACTTCTTCCCGCTTTTGTCGAATCGTCTCGATGGCTTCCTGAATGGTGGATTCGGCATTCACGGCCACGTATTCGAGGGCCATGATGCCGCCTGCAGAGTCTTCGGGATACGGCAGGAGCTTCTTGAGGTCCTTGGATATGTTCTCACCCACGGTTTCAATAATCGCTCTGGCTCTTTCCTCGGGAAGATCCCCGACAAGGTCCGCAGCATCGTCGGAGTCCAACTCCTGAATGATTTCCATGATGGCTTGGTTGTCGAGGCCGCTCAAAACGCGCTCTTGAACGGGGGCCTCCATCTCCAGGAGCACTTCGCCTGCGCCCTGCGGCTTGAGCAGTTCAAAAATGCAAAGACGTTCATCCTGATTCAGGTGTTCGATCAAGTCGGCGACATCGGCAGGGCGCATGTCATCAAGCAGTTTCTTGAGGGACTCCTGGTTTTTTTCTTTGATCAGGTTCCTGACCAGCGAGATAAGTTCTTCACTTAGAAGTTGAGCCATCCTTGATTCCGATCCCACGGTATGGAGGTGCGGTGCAGGTCCCTTTCGGGCATGATTACATGCTCTTGATTTTCCCTAAGACGAACTGTTTGGTTTCCGAGAGGTTGGCAGGCCCCGGCTTGATTTCATGGAGCGGGATCTCAGCACGGGCCGCACTCTTGTGCCCCCCTGCAGAACCCCATTTCCCGAAGAGCCGCTGGGCCGTCTTCCCCGCATCCAGGCGAAAACCAGCGTTTCGAAAGATGATAATGAGCTTCTGGCCGTAAACCCCGGATACGATGCACCACGTGGCCTCGACCATCTTCAGAAAGAAGTCCGCCATGATCACAAGGATGTCGGGATTATTCACCTTTCCCATGTGAATAAAGGCTTTGTCCCTGATAAAGGTGAGATTCTCGAGGGCTCTTCGGAAATCCGAAAGCGTCTTCCTCGTCATCTCGGAAGACTCGATTTTTTTAATGATGTTGATATTCGCAAACTGGTAGAGATAGCGGAATGCATTGACGTCGCTCGGGGTTGTGGGCCTTGCAAAATTGTCTGTGTCCGTCTTGATCCCGTAAAAAAGAGCGGTGGCAAGGCGGGGAGAAGGTTTGATTTTAGCGGCCCGCAGGTATTCGGTCAAGATCGTAGAGGTGGCGCCGTAGTCCTCGCGAATGTCCACGAGGGACGCCGTGGACTGTTGCCCCGGAGGATGATGGTCGATGATGATATCAAAGCGGTATTTGCCCAGTTGCTCGTTGTGATGGGGCTGGGAATCGACGATCGCCCACTTTGTGAAGTCGGCGGCATTGAGGTCCCTGATAGGTTGCTGCTCGATTTTGAGCAGTTTGATGAGGGACAAATTGTCGCCCCTTTTGATCGTGTTGATATGAAAGATCATAGCCTTCTTGACCTTCCGCCAGAAAAGGCGCTTCAAGGCAAGAGCGCTTGCCATGGCGTCAGGGTCTGCATCAATGATCACAGCCAATGAGTCCTCGGGGGATAGGATCTCGAAGAGCCTTTTGCACCGCTCGGTGATGGAGACGGATTTGGGAAAAGGATGTTCCATGATTGCAGGCATTCGATCCGCCTTTTTTTATCATCGCCCACATTGAACAAAAGGGCTACTTTAGCTTCTTGAAATGCAGCTCCGGTGTCCCCGGGTTTGATGCTTCTGCCTTTTTCAAAAAACGAACATGTTCCTGCTGAAAAATTATTTTGAACTCTCCTGCAAGGGATGTCAAATCTCAATCTTCAATGTGAAATGATCATTGCTCAATGATCCTGCTTCCATTCATGGCCAGGGCCAGATCTTTGCAAGGTATTCAACGCTCGGCGCCAGGTCCGCCTCCTCGTGAGGCTCGAGAGTGATGGGGAAAGGCTCGTCCCGGATCTCTCTCAAAGCTTTGAAAAGCGCTTCAAAATTGATGTTTCCCCGGCCCAAGGCCATGTGCTCGTCCCGTTGCCCGAAGTTGTCATGGAGATGGAGCTGTCCCAAAAACGGCGAAAGGGATTCCAGCCATTGTGCGAGGGGGGTTGAGCTGAAAGCCGCCTGGTGCCCTGTGTCCAGACAAAACCCGACGCGGTGAGCCATCAGGGGCTTCAAGAGCATCGCCAGTTCTTCCGGGCCCCGTTCGTAAACATTTTCCAGCATGAGCGCAGCTCCCAAGTTTTTGACGCCTTGCGCCATCCATTCCCACGTTTCCAGACTGTTTTCAATCCATCGTTCCTCGAGATACTGGTATCGCTTCCAGTCATAGCCGGCGTGGCAAACAATTCGCAGGGGATGAAACGCCTGCGCGGCTCTCAAGAGCTGCTCGAAGCGGCGCCTTGTGAGCGCTCGCACGGCAGGGTCCGGTGAGCCGGCCGAGAGGTCGATAAAAGGCGCATGAATAGTGACATGAAGCGCGTGTTCGTGGATTTTGCGGGCGACCTCCAGGAAGTCCTTCCGGGAAAAGCTCTCCAGGGACCATGCATCGAATCCGATTTCAGGATTGATGGAACCCTCCAGAAAACGGGGGAGATAACGCTCTTTGAGCATGGTAAAAGGGATATTGACGTGAACCCGTTTCAGTATCCGTTGCATCGCCAAGCGCCTTTCATTGACAGGAGGGTCCGTGCTCGGTATAGGTAGGGCACGGAGAAAGGACTATGAAAAAGTACATTCTCGCTCCATTGTGTTCGGCCTTGATCATCCCGGGACTTGGTCAGGTTATCAACCAGGAGCTTAAAAAAGGCGCCCTGCTCTTGGGCGCGGTTTTTTTGCTTCTCGTCCTCAGTATCGTTCATTTGTTCTTTACCGTGGAATCGCTGCTCAGTCAACCAGGAAGCGCCCCGCTTTCGCTGTCCCGTCTCCTTGAACGAATTGAGCTCCTGCTGATTCTCGGCGCCTTTGCAGGGATATGGGTTTATTCGGTTGCGGATGCCTTTTTGAAGGGATGGTCGTGGGAACACCGGGAAAAAGCGTGATATGTGACCCTCAAATTTGACTTGGCCGGTTTTATCTGCTAATGAGGGCTACCATTTTTAAAGGTTTGGAGGAAGGAATGGATTACAAGGATACGTTGAACCTCCCAAAAACCGATTTTCCCATGAAAGCCGATCTGGTGAAGCGTGAACCGGAGATGATCGAGAAATGGGACAGGGAGAAACTCTATGACAGGATTCGTCGTGCTTCCAAAGGCCGGAACAGATACCTGCTGCATGACGGGCCGCCTTATGCCAACGGCCACATTCATATGGGTACGGCCTTTAACAAGATTCTCAAAGATCTGATTGTGAAATCCAAGCAAATGGCCGGCTTTGACGCTCCCTATGTGCCGGGATGGGACTGCCACGGCCTTCCGATCGAACACAGGGTGGACACGGAATTGGGGCCTCGGAAAGCCGGTTTGAGCCAGGTGGAGATCCGGCGGTATTGCCGCAAATATGCCGAGAAATACATTGATATCCAGAGGGGGGAGTTCAAACGCCTGGGTGTTTTCGGAGAGTGGGACAATCCTTACCTGACCATGAACTACCCCTATGAAGCAACGATCGTACGGGAGTTCGGCCGTTTCTATCTGAACGGCGGTGTTTACAAGAGCAAGAAGCCGATTTATTGGTGCATCTCCTGCAAAACGGCCCTCGCCGAGGCGGAAGTGGAATATGAACCTCACACCTCTCCTTCCGTGTTTGTGAAATTCCCCATGCTCTCGGATCTGTCCTCAAAATACCCCGGCCTCAAGGGCAAAGAAATCTCGGTCGTCATCTGGACCACAACGCCCTGGACCATCCCCGCCAACCTGGCCATCGCGATCAATCCCGGGTTCGAGTATGCGGCCGTGGACGTCGGCCATGACCGGGTCTTCATCCTGGCCAAAGATCTCCTTCACATTTGCATGAACACCTTCGGCATCGATGCGTATGAAGTGGCGGCGGAACTCAAGGCCTCCGATCTCGAACATCTCAAAGCGAAACATCCCCTCTACGACAGGGAATCGGTGATTGTGCTCGCGCCCTATGTCACCCTGGACGCCGGAACAGGATGCGTTCACACGGCCCCCGGTCACGGGCGGGAAGACTATGAAACAGGCTTGGCCTACGGTCTGGATGTGTATTCCCCTCTGGACGATGAGGGCCGGTTTACGGAGGATGTGGGCTACTTCGCAGGGCAGCAGGTCTTTGAGGCGAACCGATCGGTGAATCAGAAGCTCAATGAGCAAGGCGCCCTTCTGAAGGAAGAAGCGATCACCCACGAATACCCTCACTGCTGGCGGTGCAAGAAGCCGGTGATTTTCAGGGCCACGGAACAGTGGTTCATTTCCATGGACAGGAACAACCTCCGCGAGACGGCGCTTCAGGCCATCAACGAGGTGACCTGGATTCCCGGTTGGGGCCGGGATCGCATTTACGGACTCATTGAAAATCGACCCGATTGGTGCATTTCCCGCCAGAGAGCCTGGGGTGTGCCGATCACCCTCCTTTACTGCGACGGGTGCGGCAAGGTCATCCTCACCCGTGCGATCATGGATCATGTCATCAGGCTTGTGGAACAGTCCGGCGCAGACATCTGGTTCATGGCCCCGGAAGAGGATCTCGTGCCCCCCGGCACACGGTGCGACAGGTGCGGCGGTGAGCGATTCAAAAAAGAAACCGATATCCTTGACGTGTGGTTTGATTCCGGTGTGAGCTATGCGGCCGTCATGGAGGCCCGCGATTATCTGGACAGCCCGGCCGACCTTTATCTCGAGGGAAGTGATCAGCACAGGGGCTGGTTTCACAGTTCCCTTCTTTGCTCCGTGGGGACTCGCGCAAAGGCGCCTTACCGGAGCGTACTGACCCACGGTTTTGTGGTGGACGGCGCCGGCAAAGCCATGCACAAGTCTGCCGGCAATGTGATCGCCCCTGAAGAGCTCATCAAGAAATACGGTGCGGAAATCATCAGGCTCTGGGTTGCGGGCGAGGATTTCAGGGACAACATCCGTCTTTCCGAAGAGATTCTCCAGCGCCTCACGGAGGCGTACCGGCGGATACGAAACACCTGCCGATTCATTCTGGGAAATCTCCATGATTTTAATCCCGCTGCAGATGCCGTCCCCTACCCTCAAATGCAGGAACTGGACCGCTGGATCCTGCATCGCCTCCAGGATCTCGCAGAGCGCGTGCTCAAGGCTTACGATCGTTTCGAGTTTCACCCCGTATTCCACAGTCTGCACAACTTCTGCGTTCTGGACCTTTCCTCCTTTTATCTGGATATCATCAAGGACCGTCTTTATGTTTCTTCTCCCAGGTCCGCTGCCAGAAGGTCCGCGCAAACAGCGCTTCAGGAAATCCTGGAGGTTCTGGTCAGGCTCATGGCTCCGATCCTGACCTTCACAGCGGATGAAATCTGGCAGTATATGAAGAACGCGGAGAGATCTTCAAGCGTGCACATGGAGACCTTCTTGCCCGTCAAGGCGGAGATGAAGGACCCAAACCTCACAGAGCGTTGGGAGGCGGTCCTCATGGTGAGAAAGGAACTCACCAAGGCCATGGAAATCGAGAGAAAAGCCCGGCGGATCGGCCACTCCCTCGACGCATCCGTCACCCTTGGACTGCCAAGAAACCTTTTTGGCCGACTTGAAACCTTTGTTGGGCAACTCCGTGATCTGTTCATCGTCTCCTCGGTCACCTTGCTTCCATCGGATAATGTAGACGGCGGATATGAAAGCGAGGAGGTAAAAGGGCTTAAAGTGGTTGTGAAATCAAGCCCGGATCCCAAATGCGAGCGTTGCTGGGTTCATAACGCCACCGTAGGAAAAGACTCCGATCACCCCTCTCTGTGCAAAAGATGTGTCGGCGAAATCGCGGATACGGTCCGATGAGCGGGGTAAGAACACGGATGATTCAACTTTCGCCTGCTTTCCTGGTGATCATCCTGGACCAGATAACCAAGCTGGCGGTGATCCGTGCTCTTCGGCCCTATGATGCGATCTCCGTGATTCCGGGTTTTTTCAACCTGGTTCACGTACGAAACCCCGGTATTGCTTTCGGCCTGCTGAGCCAGTTGGGAACAGCCTGGAGCACTCTGCTTCTGTGCGCGGTCACCACCGCCGCCATCATTCTGCTGATTCTCTGGTTCACGCGACTTAAGGACAGCGACCAGCGGGCGGCTTTTGCCCTCTCCCTGATTATCGGCGGCGCCGTGGGCAATCTGATCGACCGCGTTCGCCTCGGAGAGGTTGTGGACTTTCTGGATTTTTACGTGGGCTCCTTTCATTGGCCCGCATTCAATGTGGCCGATTCGGCCGTGACGGTGGGAACCCTCTGGTTGGCCTTGAGCATCCTCTTCAATCCATCCGCAAAGAAATAGCAGCGGTGGGTTAGGGACCGCGAGAATGGCTTTGCTCTAAATCTTTCACCTTGCGCCGTGCACCCTGCACCGTGCGCCGAGACTTCTTATGTTTCCTGATCTGTTTTCCATCGGCCCCCTGACTGTGCACACCTACGGTTTGTTTGTGGCCTTGGGCTTTGCTGCAGGGATCGCAATCACCCTGAAAATAGGGAAGGACCAGGGCATCCCGTCCCAGCAGGTCATGGACATGGCTTTTGTCATGATCCTCTGGGCGATTGTGGGATCACGGCTTCTCTACGTAGTTATGAATTTTTCCTATTTCAGGGATCATCCCTTGGATGCGTTCAAGATCTGGCAAGGCGGTCTGGTCTTTTCCGGAGGACTTCTGGCCGTGGCGCCCGCCATGGCATGGTATCTATGGCGTCATCATCTATCCTTCTGGGCCGCCGGAGACCTCTGGGCCCCTGCCCTCGCCCTAGGACAAGCCTTGGGTCGAATAGGCTGCTTTATGGCAGGGTGCTGTTTTGGGAAAGCTACGGACCTGCCCTGGGGAGTGGTTTTCATCCACCCCCATACGCTGGCGCCCCCGAACATTCCTCTCCATCCCACCCAGTTGTATTCCTCCCTGGCGGGTTTTGCGATTTTTTCGGTGCTCATTTTTCTCTATGCCAGGCGCAGATTCCAGGGGCAGATCTTTATCTGGTACTTGATACTTCACAGCACGGCCAGGCTTTTTGTCGAACGCTTCAGGGCCGATGACAGGGGGTTCATTCCCGGCACCGAGATGAGTCTCACCCAATTGATTGCAACGATGATCCTGATTTCCGCGATCGTTGCCCTGTTCATTCTTAAGCCAAACCGGGAGCGAAAAGATCGGTGATAAGGAATAAGGTGCGGATTCCGCTAGGTGCCTGTATTACTGTGTGATTTTTTTTATAACCCAAGAAGGCTTTCCTCGATCCGTAACGCCCCCCGTCCTCTTTTCAACCCGTTCACCCTTCTCCTAAAGCGGGAGGAGTGAAAAAGAGCTTGACAAATCTTAGTAAAATCTGTAGCTTATATGCCATCTCAACTTCAGGTGACGTGCTATGAGGAATCAACTTTTAGCTGGGAAATCAAGGGTAGTCTTGTGTCTGGCGATCGTGCTGATGCTTCTTTTCTGGGGCTCCTTGGCGGGCGCTCAGCCGCGGACCCACACGGTACAGAAGGGGGATACCCTCTGGGATATCTGTCAAACCTATTACGGGGACTCTAATCTGTGGCCAAAACTTTGGGAAATGAACCCATTTGTGACCAATCCCCACCTCCTTAAGCCGGGCGATATCCTGATCCTTTTTGATAAGGAAATATTGGCAAAAGAAAAGGTGATGAAACCTTCTGAAAAGGAGGCCCCTCCTGTTGCCGCCACGCAAGGCATTGATATATCGGGTTTTATAAAACCCGAAGCCATGGGATACCTTTCCTTCGTCAACGTCGAACCATGGGGCTTCATTGAAGCCACCACCAGTCCTAAACTCGGATTGGAACAGGGCAACACCGCTTTTGTCCGGTTTGAGAAAAACGGCGACACCATTCGGAAGGGCCAGGAGTTTACCATTGCCAAGCCGTCGCCCTTAATCCGCCATCCTCTCACGGATAGAATGATGGGTTATATTGTGGCCACCCGCGGCAGCCTGGTTATAAAAGAGCGAATCCGGGACGGCTATTTTCGCGCCGAAGTGAACGGGGTTTTTTCAGAGATAGGCGTGGGCAACATCCTCATCCCTAAAGCTCCGACCTCTTCCTGCATTCAGCCCATGGCCACTGATCCCAAGCTTTATGGCAACATCGTTGCCCTCAAGGAAAACCAGCAGATCATCGGACAGTTTTCCGTGGTTTACCTGGACAGCGGGTTCAAGGACGGCGTGAAGCGTGGAAGCGTTTTTGACCTGATCAAGATAATTACCGTTCCATCACCGGATTTTCGCAGGGATTCCTTTGAAAAGATCGCCGCAGAGGTGACGGAACAGCTTTCAAAAGAAGAGTATCTCTTTGATTTCTGGGGAAAAATCCAGGAAGGCGTGAAAATCCATGAGCATTCGGTAGGAAAACTCATTGTGGTCGAAGCCAGGGCGGATTCCGCTACCGCCATTGTGCTGACCTCCTCTCATGAACTGGAAAAAGGCGCCTTTGTGAAAGGCGTTTCCTGGGTAGACGTCCCCGACTACCTTGCCCTTTTGCCTGCCTGCCCACTCGAGTAGGCGAAGAAAAGACTTGACTAACGGGAAGCCCTCTGCTTTATATTCCCGCCATCTTTGACGGCTTCGTCAAAAGTAATCAAAGCCGTCATTCTTGTCGCATGCTTAAACCATGATGAGGCAGCCTGACAGAATAGAGGACTGGCTTGCTCTCCACCTGATCCCCGGACTTGGGAACCTCACCTTCAAGAAACTTTTGGAGAAGTTCGGGAACCCGGCCCGAATTCTAGGCGCTTCCATGCCGGAGCTCCTGGAGGTGGAAGGGCTCCGCAAGGAAATCGCCCGCCGGATCTCAAAAAAAGAGTTCTCTCCGGCGCCTTCCAAGGTTTTGCGGTCCCTGGAGCGGTGGGAAGCCCGCGTGGTGATTTACACGGATACGACCTATCCCGACGCGCTGCGGGAAATCCATGACCCCCCGATGGTGCTCTATCTGAAGGGCCGGGACATACCCAAGAAAGCATGTTTTCTTGGGATCGTAGGGTCAAGGGGTCCAACCCCTTACGGCCAAAGGGTCGCCGAGAACCTTGCTCAGGGTTTGGCCAGGCGCGGTGTGGGGATCGTGAGCGGACTTGCCCGGGGAATTGACTCTGCGGCGCATTGGGGCTGTCTGGGAGGTCATGGGTTCACCGTGGCCGTGCTCGGCACAGGCATAGACATCGTCTACCCGGCGCCGAACAAAAAGCTCTTTGAGGAGATCACGATGAAAGGAGCCGTTATAACCGAGTTTCCCCCGGGAACCCCTCCCGAGCCCAGGAATTTTCCTATCCGGAATCGGATCATCAGCGGTCTGAGCCGGGGGGTCGTTGTGGTTGAGGCCACCATGAACAGCGGATCCTTGATTACGGCCTCTGTAGCGCTTGAGCAGGGCCGGGAAGTCTACGCGGTCCCGGGAAGCGTTCAATCCTTTAAAAGCAGGGGATGTCACTTTCTCATCAAGCAAGGTGCAAAGCTGGTGGAGAATGCAGACGATGTGCTTGATGAACTCGGTTTGAACTATCCTTATGCCGAAAAAACCGATACCTTCAAGACACCCCTCTCCCCACCCATCGAGGAATCGGAGCAAAAAGTCTATGACCTCATCGGTGATTACCCGATTCACATCGATGAGATAGCCCGGCAAGGCAATATCGAACCCTCCGCCGTATCGGCGGCTCTCATGAGAATGGAACTGAGAGGCATCATCCGGCAATTGCCGGGAAAGTATTTCGTGCGATGAATGACGCGTTGAATGAGGTTTAGCAATCCTGGTCCTATGGGCCAGGTCAGAGACAATTGGCTATGCCTGGAGGAGGTGAGAATTCTGTAAATTCGAAGCACGAAATCCGAAACAATATCAAAACAACAATGACCAAAATGTGAAACAAACCGCAAATAAACCGGATCCTCTCATGTTTGACGGCTTCGTAAAAAGTCCCAGTCCGTCATTGCGAGGCGCAAAGCGCCGTGGCAATCTCTTGGCTATTCAAGGAGTTATGAGCCTGCCCTGGCGCGACATGCCGGAGAGCATCTAGGTAGATGGCGACTCATACGATTTCACCTTGGAATCCGAAGTGTCATTGCCAGGTCTGGGCCAGGGATTGCCGCGCTTCGCTCGCAATGACAAATCGGCGGTTTTCGGACTTTTTACGAGCCCATCATGTTTGACGGTCTCGTAAAAAGTCCGAAACAGCCCTTTTCTGTCATTCCCGCGGAGGCGGGAATCCAGTCTTTTCAAGGGCTTCTGGACTCCCGCCTTCGCGGGAGTGACGAGTTTTGCGACTTTTTACGAGTCCATCATGTTTGGGTCATTCGTATTTTGAACATTTGGATTTGTTTCGTATTTCGATATTCGGATTTCGAATTTTGTGATTACATCAACGTAAATCATGCCCTCTGGGCTTAGCTCAAAGCCGGGTTCTCTGGACCCGGATTCTTACTCATGCAATGTTGGAATGATGGGTTGCGAAGGCCATGTCATGAATACCCCGCTTATTGGGCGCAAAAGACAACTCGGAGAATAGTTTTTAGACCAAATGGCTGAAAAGAAAAAAACAACGCAAAAGAAGAGATCCTCACCCGAGCCGGAGACGGAAGGCAAGGAGCTTGTCATCGTGGAGTCACCGGCCAAAGCGAAAACCCTCAATAAGTATCTTGGACCGGACTATGTCGTCATGGCTTCCGTGGGGCACGTGAGGGACCTTCCCGGCAAGAATCCGAAGGGAGTCAAGGACCCGGTGCCCGGAGTCGACCTGGATCACGGTTTTAAGCCCAGTTACGAGATCATCAAGGGCAAGGCGGCCACCGTGGCTCACCTGCGACAGGCTGCAAAAAAAGCCGACGGAATATGGCTGGCTACGGATATGGACCGCGAGGGAGAGGCCATTGCCTGGCATCTGCTCGAGGCGCTCAAGATCGCGCCTGAAAAGGCAAAGCGCGTGGTTTTCAATGCCATCACCAAGAGCGAGATTCAGAAAGCCTTCCAGAACCCCAGGAAGGTCGACATGAACAAGGTCAACGCCCAGCAGGCCAGGCGGGTTCTGGACAGAATCGTGGGCTATCAGGTCTCTCCCCTTCTCTGGAAAAAGGTGGCCGGAGGGCTCAGTGCGGGCCGGGTCCAGTCCGTGGCTGTGCGGCTGGTGGCGGAAAGGGAAAGGGAGATTGAAGCGTTTGTTCCTGAGGAATATTGGAAGATCCTCGGGTATTTCACTGTGCGGCCGGAAAATGCAACCGCTCTTTCAGAAAGCTGGATTTCATGGCTTGAAGAACATCCGAAGGTGAAGAACGGAAGAAAATCGAACGGCCGCACCATGGCCGAGAAAAACCTTTGGCTTTCAGAACATGACGGCTTTTTTGCGGAGCTGGTTGAGGTGGACGGAAGAAAATTCGAAGCCAAGGATATGGGGGCGGCCCTGGCAGCCGCCAAGCGGGGCGGTTATGTCCTTGACGAGAAGCTGGAAAACGAGAACCCGGGGGCCACAGGACCGGCACGATACGGGGTTCGACTCAAAGGCCATCTGGAAGGAGGACCCGGGTGGGGGGTGAAATCGGTCCAGACAAAGAGGACCAAAAGCCGGCCCTTCGGGCCCTTCATCACAAGCACCCTTCAACAGGCTGCGGCCAATCAACTCGATTTCAGCGCCCAATTTACGATGAGCGCAGCCCAGTCCCTTTATGAGGGCGTCAACATCCAGGGCATGGGATCCGTGGGCCTGATTACCTACATGAGAACCGATTCGACCCATCTCTCGGCCGAAGCCCTGCGCATGGTGAGAGCTTACATCAGCGAGGAGTTCGGAGAGGCTTATCTCCCGCCCAAGGCCAACGTCTTTGCCTCTTCCAACAAAGCAGCCCAGGAAGCGCACGAAGCGATTCGACCCACCGACGTGAACCTTACCCCTGAGGTCGTGCGCTCCTCTTTGAAGGCGGAGCACTACAGGCTCTACAAACTGATCTGGGAACGCTTTGTCGCCTGTCAGATGAGCGATGCCCAGTGGGACTCCACCACGGTGCTTGTCGCCGGTCAAGGCCCCCAAGGCGGACTGGTTTTTCGTGCCTCAGGGCGTGTGCTCGTCTTTGACGGCTACTACAAGATTGTGGGGGTCCCCAATGAATCCGAGGAAGCGGTGCTCCCCCCAATGAAGGAGGCGCAAAGGGTGGCCCCTCTTCAAATCGACCCGTGCCAGAACTTCACATCCGCGCCCCCCCGATACACCGAGGCCTCTTTGGTGAGAAAGCTTGAAGCCGAAGGCATCGGCCGGCCGAGCACCTATGCCCAGATTATCCAGGTGATCCAGAACAGGAAGTATGTGGAAAAGATAAAGAACCGCTTTTATGCCACCGACCTGGGGAAAGTGGTTACGGACAAGCTTGTCGAAGGGTTTCCTGAAATCATGCAGGTGGGCTATACGCGGGACATGGAGCAGCAACTGGATGACATCGAGGAAAAGCAGGCCGACTGGGTTGAAATGCTCCACCGCTTTTACGGACCCTTTCAGCAAAACCTTCAGTCCGCTTACGATGTTCTCGGGCATGCAAGAGCGGAAACCCAGCCCGCTCCTCACCGGTGTCCACAGTGTGGCGGTGGGACGGTCTATCGATTTGGTCGCAGAGGTCGTTTCCTGAGTTGCGCCAACTATCCTGAGTGTAAGTTCGCGGCCCCGGTTGACCGGGAAGGTCGACCCCTTTCCCCTGAACAGACGGATATCGCCTGCCCTCTGTGCGGCTCAGCCATGATGAAGCGCAGAGGCCGTTTCGGTCCTTTTCTCAGTTGCGTTCGCTACCCTGATTGCAGCGGAATCGTCAATCTTGACAAGAAGGGATTCATCAGCGCCCCGAAGGCGCCCCCTCTTCTCACAGACCTGCAATGCCCCAAGTGCCAAGCGGCCATGAACCTTCGCCGCGGGTCGCGCGGCCCCTGGCTTAGCTGTTCATCTTTTCCGAAGTGCCGGGGAAGGGTGGGTTGGAGCACCTTGGATAAGGAAACAAAAGCGAGCTATGAAAAAGCCCTTGAAGAGCACGAGATCGCTCATCCGCAGCCCGTGATCCGGAGGCTTGACGGGATTGCTGTTGATGAAACCTACAAACCGGAAGTGCTTGACATGGATGCAGACAAAAACGAAGAAGCACTGGATACATCAACGCACTAGCTGTCTTCATCGCTGAAGATCTTAACATTTGCCCTCCTAATGCGGGTAAATGTCAAGTTTTTGGCGGAGCTGGGATGGCCATCCCTGGCGCAAGCCTCGTCCGTCCTCCGCAGTAGCCCGCTACGGAGGATGGATCGGTTTGACGCGAAACTTCGCTGGCTTTTTAGCCCTGCTCGCTCTTCTTAAGGGACTCTTCGAAATCCTTGAAAAACTGGTCTCTTTCTTTCCAGTCAGGCCCAAAGCGTTTGTTGAAGTAACCTCCAAGTTTATCGAAAAACTTGATCCAAAGAGGCCTTCCCTTGCCCAGAACGACTTCCTCCAGGAATTCCTGGAGATCTGAAATCCTCTCTTTTGGGAGAAAAGAAACAGCTCCCAGTTTAATGGACTTCTTGAGAGCTTCCGGCGTCAGCGCATGGGCGGTCAGCATAAGCGCAGGAAACCCTCGTTCCACGGCCGTCTTCAGGAGTTCGAACCCGTTGACTCCCATGATATCCAAAATGACGACATCGTAGGTATACCCTAGGAGGTACTGCAAGGCCGTGTCATAGTTTTTTGCCTTGTGCACAATCGCCATGTCCAGTTCGTCGGCCACGGTTTCGAGCACGTCCGGTTCGTCATCCACGACGAGAATCACCTTGTCTTTCAACGCACTATCATTCGACATTCCACCCTCCTCTCAAGCCCTTTCCTTTGCGTAAAAAGTCAGTCCCATACCAAACTTGACGGCTTCGTAAAAAGTCCGAAAAACGCCGATATGTCATTGCGAGCGTAGCGCGGCAATCCCTGGCCCAGACCTGGCAATGACACTTCGGATTCCAAGTTGAAATCGTATGAGTCGCCATCTACCTCGATGCTCTCCGGCATGTCGCGCCAGGGCAGGCTCATGACCCATTGAATACCCGAGAGATTGCCACGGCGCCTTGCGCCTCGCAATGACGGCGGAGGACTTTTTACGACTTCATCAAACTTGAAGCGATCCGTTTACGCTATAACAAAACGCACGGGTGCGGTCAAAGGGATTTTGAAGGGCTTGCCATTCCCTTCTCCATCGTAGTAAAATAGCATTTTGAAAAGCGGAGCGCATCATGGCAAAAGATCCCGCTCCTTCGGAGGAGCAAGGCGCAAAGGGATGGTGGCGAAGGTTCCTGGAAAAGCTTGCGAAAGCCAACCAAGAAGCGCTTCAGAAGAGGTGCAAAGGGTGAGGCGTAAAGGTACATGGCGCCGGCGGCGCCAAAAGATAACATCCTGGGGCGCCTTCTTTATTCTCTCCCTGATGGTTTGTGCTCTATCCATCGCTCCCGCCTTGGCAGGAAAAATCTACAAGTGGGTGGATGAGCGGGGTGTCGTGCATTTCTCGGACCGCCCGCCCGACCTCCCGGAGAGTCTTAAAACAACCATTGAGGAAAGAGAATTAACAACCCGGGATCAAATAGAAAAAAAGGATGAAATCGAAACCAAACCTATGGCCAGGAGTCCCATCGAGCATGTGGCGAACTGCACGTTCACCATTAAGGGAAAGGATAAGGTGGGAACAGGCTTCCTGATCTCCTCAACGGGGTATGCGGTCACATGCCGGCATGTGATTGAAGAAAGCGGAGGCTTGATCGCCTTGTTGAGCGATCAAAAGGAGCACCCCATCACGGTCATCGCCTCAAGCAGCAGATCTGATCTGGCCCTCATTCAGCTTATGATCCCGCAAAAGACCCCTTTCCTTTCCCTGCGTGACGCCGATGATCTGGTTCCGGGCGAGCGTCTTTTTGCCGTCGGCGCATCCGCCGGATTGCAGGCCACCGTGACGGACGGCGTGTTTACGGCTTTTCGAAGAATGGATGACAGCCAGTCGGAACTTATCCAGTTTTCAGCGCCTGTGAATCCGGGCAACAGTGGCGGCCCTCTGGTGGATGAAAGAGGCAAGGTCGTGGGCGTCGTAAGCCAAAAATTCCTGGCTCAAAAGGGGGTCCCCATCAGCGGGGTCGGCTTTGCAGTGCCTTCAGCTCGCCTGAAAGAAGAATACGGGAGTTATCTGGAATAACTTTTGCCGACGCATCAAAGTTGACGGTCTCGTAAAAAGTCCCAGTCCGTCATTGCGAGGCGCAGAGCGCCGTGGCAATCTCTTGGCTATTCGGGCACTTCTGAGATTGCCGCGCTTCGCTCGCAATGACAAATCGGCGGTTTTCGGACTTTTTACGAGACCGTCAAAGTTTAATGCATGACTTTATAAAGGAATTTTAAATAATGAAACTTGCTCAGTATTTAATCAATGATAAAACACGGCTCGGGATGATCGAGGAAGATCTCCTGCACCCCTTGCAATTCCAAGGTTCCATGATCGATTTTATCACGGCTGAATTGCGGCCGGAAAAAAGCCTGGAGAGCCCTGTTCCGCTCAATCAGGTGCGTTTTGCACCGGCTGTAAGCAACCCCTCTAAAATCATCGCTCTCGGACTCAACTACCTTGATCACGCCAGAGAAAGTAAGGGGACGATTCCCAAGGTTCCTCTGATCTTTGCCAAATTCCCCAACGCATTGCTCGGGCACAAGGAGGGGATTGTATGGTATCAAGAGATCACCGGAAAGGTGGACTTTGAAGCGGAACTGGCGGTGATCATGGGAAGGAAAGCATATCGATGCAGTGAAAAGGAAGCCTCCGATTCCGTATTCGGTTATTCCTGCGCCAACGATGTCAGCGCCAGGGATCTCCAGTTCGGAGACGGACAATGGGTGAGAGGGAAGTCTCTGGATACCTTTTGCCCCCTGGGTCCATGGATCGTGAGCAGGGATGAGATTCCCGATCCCCATTGCCTTGGAATCAAAACCCTTGTCAACGGCACGACCATGCAGGACAGCAACACGTCCATGATGATTTTCAAAATCCCTCAGGTGATTCAGTTCCTCGCCCGTCATCTCACGCTGATGCCGGGGGACATCATCCTCACAGGCACCCCTCACGGTGTGGGCACGTTTAGAGAGCCTTCAATCTATCTGAAAGACGGAGACGAGGTGGCCATTGAAATCGAGAAGATCGGCCGCCTTGTCAACCCCTGCAAAGTCTATTAGCCACAGACCTGCCTGCCGAAGCCTCAGCGTAGGCAGGTCTGTGGCGGATTCTTCATGGCACGAAGCTCTCAGGTCGGGCCTCGACGAGTTCAATCGCGTCTTCAGGGCATGTGACCTTGCAAAGGCCGCAGCCCATGCATTTGTCAGGATCGACTTGGCTCGCACTTCCAGGTCCATCCTGCCATGACAGAGCGCCGAAATAGCATCGCTCGTGGCACGTGCCGCACCCGGAGCACAAATCTGCGTTGATCTCGGCCTTGAAGCGGCTTGGATCGACAACGTGGATCCCGCCCTTGATCAGGATGGGCATGGTCTGGCAGCAGCAGGGGCAGCAGTTGCAGATAAAATGGTCCACCGCATGGCGGTTCATGGTGACGTGGATCAAGCCAGCTTCTTCCGCACGATCCAGGATGTCCAGCGCTTCCTGGACATCGATTTTTCGGCCGGTGCCGCGGGAAATGGCATAGGCCGCCCCGCTGTTCACCTGGATGCACGTCTCCAGAGGGCGATCGCATTTTCTCGCGGTCAAACGGCACGTGCAGTTGGTCACAGCCAGGGTCTTGGCGTTCTTGACGATTTCGGCCACGCTTTCAAAGTCAAGGATATGGGTCCTGGCTTCCACCGAAACGTTGACGGGAATCACGCGCGTAAAGGGTTTCGGCATCATCCGGCTTATCCGGGCCGCGAGCTCCGGCCATTCCGTCTCCATCAGTTCCTGCCACAGGTCCAAAAATTCCCGGGGCGCCTCTTTCCAAAGGATCGTTGCATCATGGAATTGCACAAAATCACGGCACATGCGGTAAGTGGGCGGAGAGGTCCTGTGAGACGGAAACGCGAGACCTTTCAGAAAAAGCTCATGGACGCGGTTTTCCAGCTCATTGCTATCAAGCCCGGTTTTTTCTTTGAGCTCGGGGACTGCACCGGGCATGGCGAGAAGAATCTCTGCGTCGGTTTCGTCGGCAAGCATTTCAAACAACCGGGGCGCAATCTTTGACTCACCCAACCCGATACGATCCGCCAGTTGATCATAAAGGCTCATTCGCGGCACCTCCCCATCCGGTTCTCAAGAGATTTGAAAAGAGATCAAGAACAAAGTATAATTGTTTTTTGAAGTCATGGAGTTCGGGAGTGATGGAGTCATGAAAAAGCCCTTTTTCCCCATTGCTCAAAAGAATTTGATCTTTGAGTAAATTTTTAAGTTCGAAGCGCGCTTTCTCGTTTATAACCAACACGCCATTACTCCAATACTCCTACTTATTCAGGCATTGTTGCCCATGTGTTTGATCCTTCTCGCAATTCAAAAACACGCCGACTACAAGTTGATACTTGCGGCCAACCGCGATGAGTACTATGCCCGTCCCTCCGAGTCGCCCCATTTCTGGGAAGAAGACCCTCATATTCTTGCAGGCCGCGACCTCGTTGCGGGAGGAACCTGGCTCGGCATCACCAGGAAAGGAAGCATCGCGGCCGTCACAAACTATCGCGATCCCTCCAGCATAAAACCGGAGGCCCCTTCACGAGGGAAACTGGTCAGTCATTTTCTCTTAGACACGATGGAACCGAATGCCTACCTGGATCTCGTGCAAAAAGAAAAAGACCGGTACAATGGCTTCAATCTCATCGTAGGAACCCCTGATCGCCTCCTGTGGTATTCAAACCGTTCCGACGCGATCATGCCGCTTTTTCAAGGGATTTACGGTCTGAGCAACCACCTCCTCGACACACCGTGGCCCAAGGTTGTGCGAGCCAAGAGCCTGCTGGAAGAAATGCTCCATGAAAAAACAAAACCGTCTCCCGAGGCCTTGTTTCACCTCCTTCATGATCAAAACAGGCCGCCGGACAACAGACTCCCCCGCACAGGGGTCCCCCTTGAGTGGGAACGAATCCTATCGCCTATCTTTATCACAAGTCCTACATACGGCACGCGCTCTTCAACCATCATCCTGATCGACCATGAAAATCACGTCACCTTTTTGGAAAAAACCTTTAATGCCCACCCGGAGCCGGTATCCACCGCGCAGTTTGACTTTGATGCGGAAAACCAATGTCGTGTCTCTTAAAGTAGGTTTCCATAACCCGAGAGAGTCCCCCTCCCCTTGCCCCTCCCACCAAGGGAGGGGAAGTATCTTTAATGTCCATAATTTCCTCCCCCTTGATGGGGGAGGTTTACCCGCCTCAGGAGGGTTAGGAGGGGGTGGTAAGCTTGATTCTCTTAAGAAACTTCTGGTACACGACATTAAAACTTATCGTAATGGGCAAACTCGCTTATCTCACGGCGCTTGGGCGTCGGTGAATCCTTGGCAGGGTATCCCACCGGGATCAGGGCCACGAGTTCATAGCCCTCCCCTACACCAAGCACTGTTTTTGCCTTGTCGTGATCGAAAAGGCCCACCACCACCGTTCCCAACCCGAGATTGTGGGCTGTCAGACAAAGGCTCTGGGTGGCAATCCCCAGGTCGAACATGAACCAGTCCCCGAATTTTGTGGTCACCTCCCCCTTATAGTACCCCGAACTCTGCAGCTTGCCGCAAAGGGCCAGAACCACGGGCGCTCCGGGCAGGCCTTTTCTTGCAGGGTTGGTGGAGGTCAAGGTTTCGTTGAGTTTTTCTTTGATGTCCTTGTCTTTCACCACCACCACCTCCCAGCATTGGGTGTTGGCCCAGGATGGAGACCACTGAATGGACTCCAGGATTTGGTGCAAATCCGCCTCAGGGATTTCTTTTTCCTGATACCTGCGAATGCTTCGCCTTCCCTTGATAATCTCCATCAGATCCGTCATATTCCTACCTCCTTGAATTGTTTCGTATCAGTGTGGGTGCCGCAGCTCCCATGGGTATCCTAGTGTCATATCCCTTAAATTCATTGATAAATTCCAGCTTACCACCCCCTCCTGGCCTCCCCCATCAAGGGGGAGGAAAATCTTGGCATTACATATAATTCCCCTCCCCTCGTGCCCGTCCTCCGTAGCAGGGCTACTGCGGAGGATTTGGAGTAGGGGCAAGGGGAGGGGGACCCCAGGGATTATGGAAACTTAGTTATGGGACACAACACTAGGAGAGCCTTTCACAAATGACAATATTGTAAAGACATCACTTGTACACTACGCCATGGACTTCTCCTGCGCTTCTGAAACACTATCGGTTTTGCAACCATTTTTCAATCTTGATAATCTCATGAACATCAACATTATGGGCTCCTGAGACCCTTCACCCCTTTGCATCATATTCCTCGGCCAGTGTCGGATCGTATTTCGCTTTCCTGGAAGGGCATTCTGCGCGCGGACAAAGCCGGCATGCGAAAAAGGTGGTTTCGGTCGGAAAATAAAGTCCGGACAGGGATTTTGCCGGTCTCATAAGGAGGCTCTCCGTAAGTTTCACGCCGATTGCGCCCTGCACGTCACCCAACAACGAGAAGAGATCTCTTTGACCTTCCAGGGGCCAGTCTCGCAGTTGACCGGGGCCTAAAGTAGAAAGCCCTTTGATTCGGAACCTCGATTGGAGGTGTTCCTTCAGATAATCCCGGACCTTCACCACCGCAACGTTCCCGATCTCATCGTAGTAATACTTCTGAAGCGCATCCGAGCAAGACTGCGCCTTCTTATCAAGGCCGCCGCCGATGGTGACAACGTAAGCAAACACTCTTTCCGCCTTTTCCAGTTGCTTCCGAAGCACCCTGCTGTTCAAGGAGACGCCGTTGACGATGACGGCCGATTCCGACCTGGAATCCACATAGCAGGTTCTGAAAACGGCTTTTCCTGAGATAAGAGAAAGCGCTTCTTCGAGCAGGATTCCGGTCTGCTCCGGCATTTCACCCCGCATCTTGAGCCGATCGGCGAATTCCTCGATGGTGAATCGCAGCGGGATATTTTTCAACACCATGAGCCCCTCGATTGTTTCTTTCATGCTCTGTTCCTCCATTTTTTCGGGCCCCTCTTTTTCGCATAGTACGATAGCTCAGATTTCTGATAAAAGAGGGAAAGATTGTCAAACGATATTTGCCGGTGGGTGCCTCATGACGAAAAAACTGTTTTGGGAAAACCCCTATTCGACCGAACTGGTAACCCGGATGGCAGGAGTGCGAAACAACGACATCACGGTCGAGCAGACGATCTTCTATGCCTTTTCCGGCGGCCAGGAGAGCGATCATGGCTTCATGGGCAACAGCCCTGTTCTGGAAGCGCGCAAGCAAGGCAAAGAGATTCTCTATACCGTGCAAAACGGTCATGGGCTCTCGCCGGGCGATCCGGTTGTGATGAGGATAGACTGGGAGAGACGCTACAATCTGATGCGGCTTCATTTTGCCGCAGAAATCGTCTTGGAGCTGATGTATCGCAATCTGCCCTCCATCGAGAAAGTCGGGGCTCATATAGCCCCGGACAAAGCGCGCATCGATTTCAAATGGGAGGGCAATATCGCTTCCCTGTTTCCTTTGATCAAAAAGGAAGCTCTGCGACTTATCGCCGCGAATCATGCAATCATCAGCGACTTCAGCGACGAGGAAAAAGAGGAGAGGTATTGGGAGATCAAGGGATTCGCCAGGGTACCCTGTGGTGGGACCCACCTGAGGAGAACAGGCGAAATCGGAGAGATCGCGTTAAAACGCAAGAACCCGGGGAAAGGAAAAGAAAGAGTGGAGGTTTACGTCGCAGATTTGAGGCTGAAGAGGATCCTGACTGACGACTAATCCATCGCGGCAACCACTTTGAACCCTTCCCTTTCAAGGGCTTTCTTGATCACGTCGGTCTTGCAGGGTGAAAGGCGGAAGGAATAGGTCTTTTTCTTTGTTCTCTGGGGCGTCATGCCCACATTGATGATGCTGACTCCGTTATCCTCTAAAACCTGGAGCACTTTTCTGAACACTCCGGGCTCGGCGCCGAGCGCCACATCAATGCGCGAACTGGCATTGAGAATTCCCATCATGTCAATGAAGGTGCGAAGCAGGTCGGAATCGGTGATGATCCCTGCCAGCTTCCCTTTTCTCACCACAGGGATGCCGCTGATCTTATACTTGTAAATAAGTTGGGCCGCAATTTCGATGTCGCTGTTCGGCTCGACCGTGATGGGGTCTTTGATCATGAGATCCGGAAGGGTGAGACCTGCAACCATGGAAGGAATAAGGCCTTCTTTGAGATCCGCCAGGGTGACAAACCCCTCCAGTTTGTTCTCCTCGTCGACTACCGGCAGATGCCGGATCGAGTTGGTTTTCATGATCTCGATCGCCTCTCTGATCGAAGCGTTCTTCGTGATCGTAATGGGGTCCGGTATCATCAGTGCTTTGATCTTCATCGGGCCGTCCTCATCATGCCAATTCTACGTAAACGATCGGTTGCCGGTAGCAGAGGAAGTTCATGCTGGGCTGTAGAATAAAGAAAAGCGGAGAGGTTGTCAAGCAGATAGGAAAAAGAGCGCTTAAAGGGTTCCTGCGAAAAAGCAGGCCGTATAATGTTTCGGCTCGATTTCCTTGAGTTCCGGTTCCTCCCGGCGGCAGATTTCCTGGACGTAAAGGCATCGGGTGTGGAAACGGCACCCTGAAGGAGGATTGATCGGAGAGGGGACATCGCCGGCCAGCACAATCCTCATTCTTTTTTTCTTGGGGTCGGGGATGGGCGCTGCGGACAGAAGGGCCTGTGTGTAAGGATGAAGGGGCTTGCTGTAAAGGGATGCGGCCCCGGCCACTTCCACCAGTTTGCCCAGGTACATCACCGCCACCCGGTCGCTGATGTGCTGCACCACATTCAGAGCATGGGAGATGAAAAGATAGGTCAGCCCGAATTCTTCCTGGAGCTCCTCCAGCAAATTGATCACCTGGGCCTGGATCGAAACGTCGAGCGCGGAGACCGCTTCGTCGCAAATAATGAGCTTGGGATTCAGCGCCAGGGCGCGAGCGACGCCGATCCGCTGGCGCTGGCCCCCTGAGAATTGGTGGGGATACCTGCGCATATGTTCTTTCTTGAGTCCCACCACCTCCAGCAACTCCAGAACGCGCGCCTCTCTCTGGCGCCGGTTTCTCATGCCGTGGACATAAAGCGGTTCTCCGATGATATGGGCTACGCTCTTGCGGGGATTGAGCGATGAAAAAGGGTCCTGGAAAATAATCTGCATTTCCTTTCGCAGGGCCCTCATTTTTTTTGGATCATGGCCCAAGATGCTCTCCCCTTCAAAGATGATGTCCCCGCTGCTCGGTTCCTCCAAGCGAAGGATGAGTCTGCCCAGAGTGGACTTGCCGCAACCGGACTCACCCACCAGCCCCAGCGTTTCTCCCGGCAGAACGCTCAGGCTGACGCCGTCCACGGCTTTTACGGCAGCGACCCGGCGAAGGAGAACGCCTCCCAGGATGGGAAAGTGCTTGACCAGGCGCCGCACTTCAACCAGGGGAACCGGGCTATGTTCGGCCTTGGCGATCATGATTCCCTGCTTCCATGATTCCACGATTCCTGTTGTGGTTTTGGGTTGACTTTGTGACAACGAACGATGTGACCTTTTCCTAGGTCGATCATGGGCGGTTCCACAAGCCCACACTCTTTCCGTCCCTCGGCGCAACGTTCGTGAAAGAGGCAACCCTGGGGGAGGCTGAACAGAGATGGCACCGAGCCGGGAATCGTGATGAGCCTTCTTTGCTTCTTGTCAAGGCCTACCACAGGGATGGATCGCATCAGGCCGAGAGTGTAAGGATGACGGGGCTCTGAAAAAAGGGTTTCCGCATCCGCCGCCTCCATGACTTTGCCCGCATACATGACCGCAACTTTCTGGGCCATCTCGGCGATGACTCCCAGATCATGGGTAATAAAAAGGATGGAGGCGCCTGTCTCGCTTTTTAGATTATCCATCAGTTCCAGGATCTGGGCCTGGATCGTAACGTCCAGGGCCGTGGTCGGCTCATCGGCAATCATGAGCTTGGGATGACAGGCCAAGGCCATGGCGATCATCACCCGCTGACGCATGCCCCCGCTCATCTGGTGCGGGTAATCGCTGATCCTCGACTCCGGCGCCGGAATTCTTACAAGACGGAAGGATTCGATCACTCTTTCCCTGATTTCCTTTCTCGAAAGTTTCTCGTGAAGAGCGATCACCTCGGCCACCTGATCCCCCACCGTAAAAACCGGGTTGAGCGACGTCATGGGTTCCTGGAAAATCATGGAGATCTTGCTGCCCCTGATCTGCCGCATTCTCGATTCGCGCGCCTTGAGAAGGTCTTCGCCCTCGAAGACAATCTCGCCTCCGGCCATGAAACCGGGCGGCATGGGTATCAGGCCCATGATGCTGGAAGCGGTCACGCTTTTTCCGCACCCGGACTCTCCCACCAGGCCAAGGGTCTCCCCCTGGTCGATCGTCAGGCTCACATCGTCGACCGCCTTGAGCACACCGCCCCGCACCTGAAAGTAGGTTTTTAGATTTCGGATGCTCAGGAGGGCGCTGTTTTTCATGGCATCAATCCCTCAGCCTGGGATCCAGGGCGTCCCTGAGCCCGTCACCGAGCAGATTGAACCCCAATACGGCGAGGAGAATGGCCACGCCCGGAAATGTCATCACCCACCAGGCCCTGAGGATCATGGCCCTGCCTTCCGCAATCATCGCGCCCCACTCGGGGGTGGGAGGCTGGGCGCCCAGGCCCAGGAAACTCAAACCGGCGGCATCCAGGATGGCGGCGCCGAAGCCCAGGCTCGCCTGGACAATGATCGGCGCCATGCAGTTGGGAAGGATGGCATTGAAAATGATTCGCAGATCTCTGGCTCCTGCGGCCCTTGCTGCCGTGACATAGTCTTTTTCGTATTCATCCATGACCGAAGCGCGGACGATGCGGGCAAATCGGGGGATGTTGATGATGCCGATGGCCATCATGGCATTTCTCAATCCCGGGCCGAGATAGGCCACAATTACAATGGCGAGCAGAATATGGGGAAAAGCAAGCACGATGTCCATGAAGCGCATAATCAGGTTATCGAGCCAGCCCTTGTTATACCCCGCAATAGCGCCCAGGAACGACCCGAACACCAGGGCGATCCCCACACTGACCACGCCGAGGGTCAGGGAGACACGGGCGCCGTGAATGAGGCGTGACAAAAGATCCCGCCCCAGATCGTCCGTGCCCAGAAGATTCTTGGTCGCCCCGCCCTCCTGCCAAACGGGAGGCTTGAGCTGATCGTAGAGCGCATTTTCCACGGGGTCATGGGGGCTGATCCAGGGCGCCAGAATCGCAGCAAGGGCGAAACAGGCGATAATGATCAGTCCGGCCACGCCGGTCTTGTTCTTGAAGAGCTTTTCGATCTGGTCGAAAAAAGGATGACGATCCTCAGGATTGGTGATCCGGGCCCATGTGCTTATTTTTGGTACGTCGCTGTTGGACATGATCTATTTCACACTGATCCGGGGATTGATCACGGCATAAAGAACATCCACAATCAGATTGACCATGACAAAGGTGGTTGCAACCAGCATCGTTCCTCCCTGAATGACCATGTAGTCTCGCTTCACGACACCGTCGAAAAGCCATTTCCCGACGCCGGGCCAGGCGAACACGGTCTCTGTCAGGATCGCGCCGCCCATGAGAATGCCGAACTGTAGTCCCACAACCGTGATGACCGGAATAAGGCCGTTGCGCAGAGCATGTTTGAGAACGATCTTGGCCTGGCTGAGTCCTTTGGCCTTGGCGGTTTTAATGTAGTCCTGCCGCAGGACTTCGAGCATGGAGGAACGGGTCATCCTGGCAATGATGGCAAGAGGGATGGTGCTCAGAGCTACGGACGGCAATGTAAGATGCCTGAGCGCGTCTTTCAAGGCGGGCCAGTCCCGCGCCAGGATGGCGTCAAGAACATAGAAGTTGGTGATGATCTCGATATCGGTGCCCACACCGATCCGGCCCGACATGGGCAACCATCCCAGGGTGAGGGAAAAAATGAGCATGAGCATCAGACCCAGCCAGAAAACGGGCATGCTCACGCCGAAAAGGGAGGTTACCATGGAGAGGTAGTCGAACCAGGAGTACTGCTTTGTGGCCGAGATGATGCCCAGAATGATGCCGAAAAAACAGCTTATCACCATGGCCACCAGAGCCAGCTCGATCGTGGCCGGGAATCGTTGCCGGATTTCCCTGGAAACCTTTTCACGGCTCCAGATCGTCTCTCCGAGATCGAATTTGACGACACGCTTGATAAACATGCCGTATTGCACATAGAGCGGCTCGTTGAGACCCAGATACTCTCGCATGGCCTCCAGGGCTGTCGGGGTTGCCCGTTCACCGAGAAGCAGTTCGGCGGGATCTCCGGGCGTGATTCGCAACATCAGGAAAACAATGATGGTCACACCGAGAAGAGTGGGGATGACGATCAGGATTCTTCGAATAATGAAAGCAAGCATAGCTTGAAGAAGGGGTTCAGTCCTATTCCTTGAGCTCACATTTTGCGGACCCGTCATGACGGCAGGCCGGTGAGCCCTTTGTCAATGCTCGAAACGTGAAAGCTTCATAGAAAGTTCCGGGGACAAGGCTCGCGCCTTATCCCCGGGAACGAACTTATTTGTCCAGCCAAACGCTTTTCAGTCTGACCGATCCTGTTGGATGCAGTTTGAAATTTTTCACGCTATTGAGCGCCGGCCAGATCACGGTGGAATGGGCGATAGGGATCACCGGCACTTCTTCAAACATGAGCGCCTGGGCCCTCTTGTAGATCTCTGCACGCTTAGCCTGATCGATGGTTTGCTTCCCATCGAGCATCAGCTTGTGATACTCTTCGCTGTGCCACTGGGTTCGCACGGCCTCGGAGGCCAGGCCGTCAAAGAGCACGGCAAAGAAGTTGTCCGGATCGCCGTTGTCCCCGGTCCAACCGAGCTGGAAGAGATCCATGTCATCGGGCTGCTGTCGCTGGCGTTTGAGATAGGTTCCCCAGTCATAGCTCACGATCCTGGCGCTGAGACCGATCTTGCCGAGGTCCCCGATCATGGCCACGCCGACCTTCAGGCCTTCAGGATTATAAGGTCTTGCAACAGGCATGGACCAAAGGGTGATTTCCGGGAGTCCTTTGCCTTCAGGATACCCTGCATCCGCAAGATATTTCTTGGCCTTTTCCACATTGTAATCGTAGCCGGGAACGTCGTGGTTGTAACCCCACATCGTGGCAGGAATGCAGTTGTTGGCCACCTCTCCCATGCCCTGGTAGATGTTGTCTACGATGGCTTTGCGGTTGATGGCATGGGCGATGGCTTTCCGAAGGTTCTTGTTGCTCTTCCAGGGCTCTTTCTTGTGGTTAAAGCCCAAATAGCCGATGTTCATTCCCGGCTGTGAAGGAACCCACAGATTGGGATCCTTTTTCGCCATCGGAATATCCGCCGCATTGGGGAACTGGCAAATATGGATGTTGCCCGCCTTGAGCTCCAGGAAACGAACCGCGTTCTCAGGAATGGCACGGAAGATCACCCGGCCCATGTAGGGTCCCTTAGCTTTGTCCCAGTAATCCTTGAATGCTTCCAAGATGATCCTGTCGTCCTTGACCCAGTTCACAAACTTGTAAGGGCCGCTGCCGACCGGGTTGCGTAAAAATCCGGCGGGATCCTTCATAAAGGCGGTGGGGCTGATGACGTCGGCAAAGTCCATGCCCAGGTTGGCGAGAAACGGCGCTTCGACTCTCTTGAGCTTGAAGACGACCGTGAACTCGTCAACTGCTTCAATGGCATCGATCGTGTTGTCCATTTCCATAGACACCCAATATTCGGGCGGACGATCCTGCTTGGGGATCTCCCAGCCTTTGCCGAAGAATTTGACCTTTCGCTCCTTCATCTGCCGGCCCAAAGAAAAGACCACGGCATCGGCGGTGAACGGCGTACCATCATGGAATTTTACGCCCTGACGAAGTTTAAAGGTGTAGGTGAGACCGTCCGGGCTCACCTCCCAGGAGGTCGCCAGTAAAGGCTCCAACTCTGTGGACTCATCCTTGTATTCCACAAGGGCTTCAAAAACATTGTCGCAGATCATGAAAGAGTTTCCGTCCGTCTCATAGGCCGGGTCCAGCCCGACACTGTCCCCGCCTCTTCCAAAAACCAGGGTTCCCCCCATCTTCGGCGTCTGGGCCAGGGCCGTGCCGACCACCAGCAACATGGCCGCGCAAAACAGGATACCAATCTTTTTCACCATACCTTTTCTCCTTTCTTTTTTCGTTGGTTTGAACCGAACGACACAATCCCAAAAAGCCGGCTGATCGTACGCGCAAAATGGCCGGTTGTCAAATATCCGACGGCTTCGTAAAAAATCTCAAAAGTCGTCACTCCCGCGAAGCCTGCCCCCGAAGGTAGCAGTCGGGGGGCGGGAGTCCAGAAGGCTCTGAATTTCCTGGATTCCCGTCTTCACGGGAATGACGGAAAAAAGCGGTTTTTGACTTTTTGCGAGATCATCAAATATCCGGTTCTCTTCGTTTTCAGTTTTGAGAGAGACCCCCTTGCCCAACACCGGAATCGAAGCGTTTCAAAGAGCTCAATTGTTACGCTGTTCTTTCATTTCAAGAGAAACAGGACCCGGGGATTTCACACCCTTTTGAATGGTCGGTTTCGGCTTATCCGCCGACGGCGGGAAGTGAGCACCGGCGAAAGGGGCTTCCGGACTTTCATGCATTTTTCAAAGGCGGGATTCTCCCTACAAATTCATCCAGAATGCGGTAGAGAGCCGACACGCTTTCGATGTTGACGTGTTCCTCTCCGGAGTGCTGGCTCATATCGCCGTCGGCCCCCCACACGATCCCCTTAATTCCGTGGTCCGAGAGAAAGCGGGCATCGCTTGCGCCGTGCTCAAAACCGACCGCCGTGTCTCCTGCAATGGTTAGGATCAGATCCAGGTAGGGGGAATCCCCGCCGCGAAACAGGGGCTCAACGGCTTCCACCACAAGCTCTCCGCGCACTTCTCTGCGCATGGCTTCAACCAGGCCTTCCACATCGTCATTCTCCGTATAACGAATGTCGAACAGGGCCTCTGCATAATCCGGGACCTGGTTGGCGGATTTCCCGGCCTGGATGAGGCCCAAGTTCAGGGTTCGGTGCCAGTGTTCGTCCGCGGTAAGTTCGAAGAATGGTTTGATTTTCAGGTAGTCCGAGATCAGGTTGTCAACGGCGTTTTCTCCGAGCCATGGTCTCGCTCCGTGGGCCGACCTGCCCCTGCTCAACAGCTTGAGCCTCAAGATGCCTTTTTCTTTGGCCACGATTTTCTTGAGCCCCCCTCCGTCCAGGGCAATGCAGAATTCGGCCTTGATTTGAGCCAAAGCCTCTTTGGCGCCCTTTTTTCCGCCCACTTCTTCATCCCCCGTGAGCAGGATCCCGAAAGCAAGGTCCCCCTGCGCCCCGCCCTTGTTTCTTTGCCGGCGCAAATGTTCCTTGAAAAGGACCATGGAGAGAGCGACCGCATATTTGTCATCAATGCTCCCCCTCCCATAGAGCTTGCCTTCCTTCTCACAGGGCTCAAACAATTCATCAGGGGCATCCACCACGTCGATGTGCGACATGAGGAGGACAGGGGTCTCGTTTCCTTTAGGAAGAACGAGGATGGAGGGCACGCCGTCCCGATCCAGGCGCCTCCAGGCCACACCGTTTTCCGACAGGTAGTTTCCGATAAAATCCGCGCAGGCCATGATCTGATCAGGACGGGAGTGCATGGTCTTGAAGCGAATCAACGATTTTGTGAGTTCAATGATTTCGTCCACGGTCCATCCTCATGCCGGACTTTTAGCCCCTTTCAATGTTCGATGTTCACAAAATCTGGCTCAGAAAGAGCTTTGTCCGAGCCTGTCGAGGGTTGCTGTAAATCTGCTCGGGGGTTCCTTCCTCGACGATCGCCCCCTCGTCCATGAAAATCATGCGATCCGCCACTTCCCGGGCAAACCCCATCTCATGGGAAACCACCACCATGGTCATCCCTTCCGTTGCCAGCGTCTTCATGACGTCGAGCACTTCCCCGATCATCTCAGGATCAAGAGCGGAGGTGGGTTCATCAAAAAGCATGACCTTGGGATCCATGGCAAGGGCCCGGGCAATGGCCACCCGCTGTTGCTGGCCCCCGGAAAGCTGGTCCGGGTAGACCTTGGCCTTCTCTGCAATGCCGACCTTCTTCAAGAGGGCCATGGCTCTTTCAGCCGCTTCCTGCTTGGACCTCTTGCGCACCACGCTCTGAGCCAGGGTGACGTTTTCAAGAACGCTCTTGTGAGGAAAGAGGTTAAAAGACTGGAAGACCATGCCCATTTCGGCCCTTGCCTTATTGATGTTTGTCTTCCGATCCAGGATGTCCACACCGTCCACGATAATGTGTCCCTCATCCGCCTCTTCAAGCCGGTTCAGACACCGGAGCAGGGTGCTTTTCCCTGACCCCGACGGGCCGATGATGACCACCACCTCTCCCTTTTCTATCCTGCAGGTCACATTCTTGAGGGCCTTTACCTCGTGACTCACATAAAAAGTCTTGGAAATGTTTTTGACGTCAATCATGAAATCACCGCCCTTCTTTCCAGGTATTGCACAAACATGGAAAGAGAGAAGGTGAGAATGAGATAAAGCAAGGCGCACATGAACCACAGCTCAAAGGGCTGAAGACTGGTGGTGACCACCTCGCGGGTCGCTTTGGTCAGTTCCCTGATGGCGATGAGCCCCAGGAGAGAGGAATCTTTGATGAGGCTGATGAACTGGCCTGCCAGGGGCGGCAAAATTCTTCGCAAGGCCTGGGGCAGGATGATATGGCTCATGGCCTGGGGATAGCTCATGCCCAGGGAACGAGCCGCTTCCATCTGCCCCCGGTGAATGGACTGGATTCCGGCGCGCACGATTTCAGCCACATAGGCGCCGGCAAAAAAGGCCAGGGAAGTCACGCCGTACCAGATCGGGGAAAGCTGGGAAAAGCCTGTCTGGGCAAGAAGCGTATTGATGAGCGTGCCGAGAACGAAGTACCAGATGAAAATCTGCACCAGAAGAGGCGACCCTCGGATCAGCTCAACGTAGGTGATGGCGGCCCACTTCAGGGCCGGGTTGGATGAGATCCGGCAGAGGCCGGCCGCAAGACCGATGAATACGCCGGCGAAGATCGCGACGAGGCTGACCTTCAAGGTCATCCACAAGCCGAGGAGGAGAATCCCCGTCCGCCACTCCCTGTAGGAGCCCAGAACATCGCCGGGATAAATCGTGTCGCCTTGTTCCACATGGACGGCGTCCGGGGGAAGCTTGTGCTCCCCCCTTTCTCCATCGCCGATGACAAGAACGTGCGCAACATCTCCTTCCCGGGTGATCTCAGCCACTTCTCCGCGAATATAGGCCCGAACCTCCACGTTTTCCTGGTAGTAGAAATACTGAGGGATGCGGTACCAACGCCAGACATAGTCCACTTTCAGGGTGGCATAGTATAGGCCCGAAAGGGTGGCCAGAACGCCGAGGAAAAAGAACGACATCCAGAAATGGCTGTAGAATCGGCCTCTTCCGAGGCGTGACCGCTGCCCGGGTCGTCTCATGATTTTCCCTCAACGCTTTGGCCGCACCACATCATCGATCCTTGCCCTTTTTCAATGTTCAATGATCAATGTCCAATGACCCCTACTGTACGTCCTTGATCCAGTCCGTGGATTTGATCCACTTGTTGTAGATCTGCTCGTAACGGCCGTCATTCTTGATCTGGCGGAGAAAGTTGTTGAGCCAGTTCAGGAAATCGGGATCGCCTCTGTTGACGGCCCAGGCAAGCGGTTCAAAGGTAAAGGGCTCGTCCAGGAAGATGAGCTTGTCTTTGCCCTGCTGGGCCATAAAAACCACGTTATAGGGCAGATCGTACACAAAAGCGGCGGCCTTGCCGTTCACCACCTCGAGGGCGGCTTCTGTTTCCGTCTCAAAGGACTTGTAGGTCGCCTTGGGCATCATCCTTTTCACCGCCTGCTCCCCGGTGGTGCCGAGCTTTGAGGTGACGATGTACTGTGGGTCATTGAGATCCTTGTACGACTTCACGGTCCCGCCGTACTTTTTATCAATAAGAATGGTTTGCCCGACAATGATGTAGGGGTCCGCAAAATTCACCTTGAGATTTCTTTCCTGGGTAATGGTCATGCCGCTCATGATAATGTCGAACTTGTCGGTCATGAGTGCGGGAATGATACCGTCCCAAGCGGTGTTCACGGGCGTAAATTTCACCTTCATGGCCTTGGCCATCTCTTTGGCCACATCAATGTCAAAGCCCACAAAATTCCCTTTTTTATCGGTCATCTCAAAAGGCATATACCCTGCCTCGAAGCCGACTCTGAGTTCTCCACTCCTGAGGATCTGCTCCACCGTGGATTTTTTCGCAAGCTCGATGTCCGCGCCAAGTGCAGTCGTTGACGCCATAAAAACCACAAGACCCGCCAGAAACAATCCTTTGATTAAACGATTCATGATACCCTCCTTTTGGTTTTTGAATGCTATTGTTCCCATATTTCCCTCATGACAAGACTCTCACCGGATGGCCTTCATCGGATGTTTTAAGAGGTTGATAGGGCCGATGCTGAAAAAGACAAAGATGGACCAAAATGGAAGCCTTCAAAAGACGGAGGACCGCTCTTGACAGGGGCGAGTATAGGGGGCGGCCGGCGGCGTGTCAAGGGGAAAGACTACTTTATTAGGCCTTTGCGGACTTTACAAGGGC
>Ga0209498_1000219_pt1 | contig 34491 bp, 29 predicted proteins | sample WalLakDeSediment_FD_184131 | JGI IMG/M metagenome (GOLD analysis project Ga0209498, IMG submission 184131) | Lake sediment microbial communities from Walker lake, Nevada to study Microbial Dark Matter (Phase II) - Walker Lake 11/02/13 Deep... | ecosystem: Environmental > Aquatic > Freshwater >...
TAATCATTACACGGATTATGTCGACGATCAATGGTTCCTGAAAGTCGAGGAACGATTTCGGTCAAGTCTAATACAAACCGATCGGCGGTTTATTAAAGACCAGCAGGAGCTCCGGGTAAGCGGAGGAAGACGACTGAACGACTATGTTGATGTTCGCGTGAGCGGCTCCTCACTTTTTCTTTCGGATAATCAAATAACCGGATTGAACGACGCGGCGATTTCGCAGGCATATGCCGGACTGGGGTTCAGACCGATCAATAACCTGACCATTGCTCCTTTTGTGGGATACACCGTGGACCGTCAGGCGGAAAATACCGACCGGGGATTATCATATCTGGCTCGTCTGCAGGGAGAAAACATAGAGTTTGCCGAAGCGTTTTTCAATATCGACGGACAGTATTCCCTTCAAAAAGTCGATCCGCGAACGACGGCAAATCATTTTATACGCATCGATGTCGATCGCGAGTTTGATGCTCAAACATTCGTTCATCTTCGGACGTATTATACGCATTCGCGCAGGGAGTTTTATTTCCCGGCGGATGATATTGTACAGAATATATTCGATGTATCTATGAATATCGATCAGCGGTTTGACAACCGGGTCGGAGTTGCCGGTGAGATGCAGTATGCACTCAGAAAAAATATCTTCGGATTTGTCAGTTCATCAATCGACTGGCGTACGGTTACCCGTGGCTATTTTTATCAACCGACGACACCGTTCACCAGCTATCTTTTCGATACCTCTGTCGATGAATTCTCAATGGACATACGGGTCGGTCTGCGGTATTCTGTCGGCGAACGATTCAGCGGGACAAGTCATATAGCATACAACGAGCGTTCGGAAGAGCACCGGCTCGTATCCGTTGATCCGATCATCCCGCCGACATTTGTGGAGGAAAGAGCCGGGAGTGAATTTATCAAAAACAATATTGCACAGCGGACCACACTTGCAACACAGGGAAATCTAATCCTTGCACCCGGGCACAGACTGTTTTTCGCGGGCTCATCTTCAATTTTACGGTATGATACGCCAAGCCCGCGGAACTTCGATGACCGGGATGAGCTGCGTATATTTTTCTACACCGGTAGCCGGCACGACCTGAACAGATATCTCACACTCAATGTCGCTATTGATCTCTTTATGACGCACGTTGTATACCTGCGTGCTCAGCGAAGTGCCAATAACAACTGGAACCGGGTTTTACGCTTAACTCCCGCGCTGATCTATCAACCGGTCGAATGGTTTAAGACGACCAATGCGTTTGAGGTGCTCGCTAATTATACGGTATATGATTTTGAAGATATGGTGAGCGGCCTTCGCAGCTTATCATATCGTCAGATAGGGTGGATCGATTCGACACGGGTTTTGCTGTCGGAGAAAACCAGGTTGAATTTCTTTTCACATGTTCGCAGATACGAGCGCGGCGAACTTCGGTGGCGGTCTTTTTCCGAGCGTCCGGTACACTCTTTTGAGGAGGTAACGCTCATTGCCTCGGTGCAATATGACATTCAGCCGGGAACAATTGCCTTTGCCGGTGGGATTCGTTATTTTAACCGGAATAGATATCGGTATCGTGAACGGGAACGGGAGTTAGAGACGCAACTGCGTAATTTCGGACCAACGTGTTTTATCTATTGGAATATCAATCGTCGGTTTAACCTGACGGTGCAGGGTTGGTATGAAATGCAGTATCGCGATTCGGTTTATTTTTCCAGTATACCAAATGTATCGATCGATATCGGCGCACGTTTTTAACTAATTGCTGTATACTATAGGGAGACCGTGATTTGTCCTCAACACAAGATACATATACAACGAAATTTCAAAGTGTACCGGAGAACATTTCAAAAGTAGAGCCGTTCCTGGATGATGTCAATCGCCAACTCGGTTTAAATGAGGTTGATTTCCACAAACTTATTGTGGCAACAACGGAAGCCGTCAACAATGCTATCATACATGGCAATCAATCTAACCCCGAGAAAAACGTCACGGTTAAAGCGGTTATAAGAAAGAACTATTTAATTGTCAGTGTATGTGATGAGGGAGATGGGTTCAGTCCGTCTGAGATACCGAATCCGCTTGCGGAAGAAAATCTTCTTAAAGAGAGCGGAAGAGGGTTGTTCCTCATGGAAACGCTCATGGAGGAGGTTGAGATTAAAACACGGGATGCCGGGTGCGAAGTCCGGATGTCCATGTATATAGGACCGAAGTCGGGTCTGAAAGATGAAAAAGAACACCCGTGAGGACATTGCACTGAACGTCATCACGGGTCATAGTATTTATTCCAGGGTATTACAGATTTAGTTTATCCATCATTCCTTTAACGCCGCCTGCGGATTTATTCAGCGCTTCCTGTTCATCGGGATTCAGCTTGATCTGCACGATTTCTTCGACACCCTTCTTCCCGAGTTTTACCGGCACTCCGACCATGACGTCTGTCAGGTTATATTCTCCTTCAAGCCAAACAGCGGATGGTAGAATACGCTTTTTATCTTTGATGATTGCTTCTGCCATTTCGACGCTTGACGATGCCGGTGCGTAGTATGCGCTTCCCGCCTTTAAGTAATTAACTATCTCGATGCCGCCGTCGCGTGTACGTTGAACGAGACGATCGATCGTTTCTTTATCCATGAGATCCGGAAGCGGAATGCCGGCCACGGTCGAGTAGCGCGGCAGCGGAACCATTGAATCGCCATGGCCGCCGAGAACGAACGCTGATACATCCTCTACCGATACATTGAGTTCCATTGAGATGAATGTTCTGAACCGTGCGGAGTCGAGGACTCCGGCCATTCCCATAACGCGATGTTTCTCGAAACCGCTTACTTTGTATGCGACGTACGTCATCACATCGAGCGGATTCGATACAATGATCAGAATTGAATTGGGGGATTGCGTAACCACTTGCTCCGTTACCGATTTTACGATCTCTGCATTTTTCGCGAGCAGGTCGTCGCGGCTCATACCGGGTTTTCGCGGAAGACCGGCAGTGATGATCACTATGTCCGAATCTTTCGTTTCATCGTAACCGTTTGATCCGATAATACGGGTATCGGTTCTTTCAACGGGTGTTGATTCGTACATATCGAGGGCTTTACCCTGCGGGATGCCTTCAACGATATCAACAAGAACGATTTCATTTGCGAGCTCTTTGTTTGCAAGTATATGCGCGGTTGTCGCGCCTACATTGCCGGCACCGACGACAGTGACTTTCATATTCTTCTCCGTTTAGTTGTTGTGAGATTACTGTTTTTAGCCATGCGTATATTTGATTGTTTCATTGGAAGGATGTAACCGCTTTCTGCGGTGAAGTAATTATGGTTTTGTTTGTCTGTAAAGAAAAAAGCCGAAGTGTTTTATGCTTCGGCTATAATGTTAACTCGTTTTCTGTCTTTTCCGAATCGTTGAAACTGCACAACGCCGGTTGTCTTTGCGAAGAGCGTGTCGTCACTGCCCTTACCGACGTTATCGCCGGGATGGACTTTTGTTCCGCGCTGCCGAATAATGATACTTCCAGCCGAAACACGTTGACCACCGAACGCTTTGACGCCCAGTCGTTTCGCAACGCTGTCACGACCGTTTTTGGTACTTCCTAAACCTTTTTTATGTGCCATAATTTTACCTCTGCGTATATATTATGAAATCTTTTCTACCTGCAGCGTGGTGTATCCCTGTCTGTGCCCACGCTTAACCTGATACCCCTTGCGACGTTTCTTTTTAAAAACAATAACCTTGTCATCACGGATGTGATCAAGTATCTTTGCGGTGACGGTATGTCCGCTGAGTACCGGTGCCCCGATTGTTGTTTTTTTATCGTCGGATAATAGAATTACTTTATCAAATGTTACTTTATCACCGACTTTGTTCGGCAATTTATCTACTTTGACCGTATCTTTCGGGGATAGTTTATATTGCTTCCCCTGGATTTCAACCACTGCAAACATGACTTGTTGTTCCTCAAAATACTTCATTAGTGTATCAATAATTAAGACAAGTAAGTTACAAAAATTTATTTTGAATGTCAATTCCGCGGCTATTGTAACGATAAAAATGGGAAAAAATTACAAATTTTCCCGATGAAAAGGCTTGTTTTTATTGACAATAGCGCTATTTATCTGTAAATTTCTTTTAATCACAGTTTTAGTTTTCTGGTAATTATCAAACCCATTGTAAAAAGTGCTTAATATTGCGGTTTTTGGTTCCGGGCGGGGAACAAATGCCCAATCAATCCTTGAAAATATTGACCGTGGGAGCATTCAGGCACGTATTTCGATAGTAATCAGTAATAAGAGTGATGCGGGGATATTTACTATCGCTGATACCCGGGGAATACCCCGTCAATATTTAAATCCCTCAGATTACGGGACAGAAGAGGAATATACCAGTGCCTTATTATCGGTTCTTGATCAACACGATATAGGTCTGATTATCCTTGCCGGATATCTGAAAAAGATTCCTTCAACGATTATATCCCGTTATCGGAATCGGATAATGAATATACATCCGGCATTGCTTCCCGCGTTCGGAGGCGCCGGAATGTACGGGATGCGGGTGCATCAGGCAGTGATAGAATACGGTGTGAAGATAACGGGAGTGACCGTTCATTTTGTCGATGAAGAGTATGATCGGGGTCCGATCATAGTACAGGAAGCGGTTGAGGTTTATGATAACGATACACCGCAAATACTTGCACAGCGGGTTCTCTCGGTTGAACATAAGTTGTATTCGAAAGCTATCGCTCTGTTTGCCGAAGACCGGCTGCACATAGATAACAGACGAGTTTATATTCAGAAGTAAAGGACATAATCTTGGTTACGATCAGACGAGCTCTTGTCAGTGTTTCACATAAAGAAGGAATTGTCGGGTTTGCGAAAGCATTAGTCGAACGGGGTATTCAAATCATTTCAACGGGAGGTACCGCAAAAATACTTACCGAAAACGGTATCCCGGTAACGTTCGTGTCGGAGATTACGGGTTTCCCCGAGATATTAGACGGCAGAGTGAAAACATTGCACCCGTTCATTCATGGTGCTCTCCTCGCCCGTACAGATGTTGCATCGGATATCGAAACATTACACGAACATAACATACAACCGATCGAAATGGTTGTTGTTAATTTATATCCTTTTGAAGAAACAATCAGGAAGGACACCGTGGCTCTGAACGAAGCCGTTGAGCAGATAGATATAGGCGGTCCGACGATGATACGCGCTGCCGCGAAAAATTTTAAACATCGTGCGGTCGTAGTACATCCGGAGAGATACAAAGAGATCATCGCTGAACTTGATACGAACGGAGGCGCTCTCGCGGATGATACATTATTCAATCTTGCAAAGGATGCCTTTGAGCACACGGCACACTATGATTCGATCATTGCCGCATACTTCGATTCACTCGCAGGGGATGCTGCCGGGATACCGGAAACATTGAGCGTATCGCTGCGTAAAGAGTTGCCACTTCGCTACGGTGAAAACCCGCATCAGAAAGCTGCACTCTTCGGAAATTTTTCCCGGTATTTTCAAACGCTTCACGGGAAAGAATTATCATATAATAACATTCTTGACCTTACGGCCGCGGTGCAGGTAGTGAGTGAGTTTGAACGCCCGACTGTAGCAATTATAAAACATAACAATCCATGCGGGGTTGCGAGCGACGACTCTCTGTTGGTAGCTTATCAAAAAGCCTTCGAATGCGACAGGACATCCGCTTTCGGCGGCATTGTCGCCTGTAATCGGTCGCCGGATATGGACACGGCGAAGGCGATCAACGAAATTTTTACCGAAGTTATTGTAGCACCTTCCTACGATGATGACGTGCTCGCGTTCCTGAAGAAGAAAAAAGACCGCAGACTCATCAGACAGATGGTCGATCTGCAGAACCTGCGCGAGCTCGATATCCGTAGTGTCTTCGGAGGATTTTTAGTACAGGACAAAGACACCGAACGAATGACGAAAGATCGTCTGAAGGTGGTCACAAAAAGAAAACCGGACGGGCACGAATTAGAATCGCTCCTGTTTGCATGGCGGGTAGCGAAACATATTAAATCAAATGCTATCGTTTTTGCACGGGATCATCAAACCCTCGGTATCGGCGCCGGACAAATGTCGCGTGTAGATTCTTCAAAAATTGCGGTAAAAAAGTCACAGGATGCAGGGTTCGACCTGTCAAAAAGTGTGGTTGCCAGTGATGGTTTCTTCCCGTTTGCAGACGGAGTTATTGAACTGGCAAAAGCAGGCGCCGTTGCAATAATTCAGCCCGGTGGCTCTATTCGCGATGAAGAGGTTATCGGAGCTGCCGACGAGCATAAAATTTCAATGGTATTTACGGGAATCAGGCATTTCCGGCACTAGAATTGCAATATTTTTCATTTTTATACAAACAGATAAGGGTTCTATAACTATGGGTTTATTTTCAATGTTTTCCGCCGACCTGGCAATCGATTTAGGAACGGCAAATACGCTTATTTATATGCAGGGAAAAGGGATTGTACTCAACGAGCCATCGATAGTTGCCTTCGACCGGAATACCAAAAAGATTGTATCGATCGGTAATGAAGCGCGCGATATGGTCGGGAAAACACATAGTGAAATACGGACTATACGACCGCTCAAAGACGGAGTGATAGCGGATTTTGAAATCGCTGAGGGTATGTTGCGGGCGTTCATTAAACGGATTAGTGCCGGCTGGTTCTCAAATCGGCGGATTGTGATATGTGTACCGAGCGGTATAACCGAAGTCGAGAAACGGGCTGTCCGGGATTCCGCAGAACACGCAGGATCGCGGGAAGTGCATCTCATTGCCGAGCCGATGGCCGCGGCTATCGGGGTCGGACTCGATGTCGAAGCGCCCGTCGGTAATATGATCATTGATATCGGCGGCGGTACGACCGAAATTGCAGTGATAACACTCTCGGGTATTGCGAATGAGGAATCCATCCGTATCGCAGGCGATGAAATGAACAGTGCGATTATCCAATATCTCAAAAAGAACCACAATTTACTCATAGGGGAACGAACAGCCGAAGATATCAAATGTAAGGTCGGTTCGGCGATGCCTCTCGTGGAAGAGCTTGCGATGGTGATCAAAGGGCGGGATCTTGTGAACGGAATTCCAAAAACGCTGAAAATTAATTCGGTGGAGATTCGTGAGGCGTTGTCTGAAGCAGTCAGCGCGATCGTTAACGCTGTGAAGCTGACCCTCGAACGGACGGAACCGGAACTGTCAAGTGATATTCTCGACCGCGGCATAATGTTAACCGGAGGGGGTGCGTTACTGCAAGGACTCGATGAGCGAATACGGCTCGAATCGAGCATCCCCGTACACGTTGTCGAAGATCCGCTCACGGCAGTAGTTCTCGGAACGGGCAAAGTTGTGGAGGATTTATCCCGTTATTCCAAGGTGTTGTTAAAAGGACGGAATTATTAGTCCGTTTGCGTCGATGAAATCTGTTTTGTATACTATACTAGTATGGAACGTATTTTTTATATAATACAGACGTACCGGGAATATGTCCTTCTCGCTGTTCTGCTGGCTGTTTCATTGATGTTATTTCCCCTGAACGATAATACCCAGATAAAACAGCTCCGGGCCAATAGTATTGCCGGACTTGGCATTTTACACGAACCGGTATCGCTGATTACCGAATCATTTACTCTTCGATCGGAAAACGAACGTCTGCGCCGTGCGAACATCCGGCTCGCCGATGAGGTGTACCACCTGCGTGAAGCGCGGCTTGAAAATATCCGGCTGCGACAATTATTGCAATTCCGTGAAAAAACTTCCTATGATCTGGTAGCTGCACGGGTGGTGGGACGATCACCGGATCCGATTCGTAAAACACTCACGCTCAATGTCGGGCGAGAGCACGGCGTCAAGGAAAATATGCCGATTATCAGTGAGTCAGGTTTAGTGGGAAAAGTGAATATTGTCGCCGATAATTTTTCCGTGGGACAGCTTATGCTGAACAGAGATTTTCGGGCTAGTGCAAGAGTCGAGCGAACAGGCGTTGACGGTATTCTCAGATGGGATGGTGCATCCGGAATGGTCCTTGATAACGTTGCGAAGACCCTCGATGTAAACGAAGGCGACGTTATTATTACCTCAGAGTACAGCAATATATATCCGTCGGGGATCTATGTCGGAGTGGTATCCAGTGTTACTATTATACCGGGAAACGTAACCAAAGACATACGTATCCAACCCGGAGTTGATTTTTCACGGTTACAAGAGGTTTTCGTGATGTTTTATATGGCAGACGAGGAAAAGATAGCCCTTGAAGAACTCACCGGACGAAGATAGCGGGCAGGTATGACACAATATGCCCGTTATGCAGTGGTGCTTATTCTTCTTCTGGTTGTCCAGGCGACGTTAATCCCCTTTATTTCCCTTGCAGGCGTTACACCCGATGTGCTTCTTATTTTAACGGTTGTCATAGCTTTGCGTGAAGGGCAAATACCCGGTACAATAGCAGGTTTTATCATAGGGTTAATGAGCGATATTGCTATTGGTGATTTTTTAGGACTGGGAGCGCTGACAAAGACCCTGGCAGGATTCACCGCAGGCTATTTTTATAATGAAATGAATCCGATGCAGGTACTTACTACATATATGTTTATCCTCGTTGTTGCGGTGGCGGGCTTTGTGCATAATATAATTTATTTTGCCTTTCTTTTACAGGGATTCCCGGTCTCGTCCTTAGAAATCGTAATAAAATTTATGGTCGGTTCAACGGTGTATACGGTTATCGTATCGCTTGTATTGTTTTTTTATCATAATGCACGAACCGGGACAATTCATACATAGAGAAAATTTATGGGTAACGGTCACTTTGGTACGGGTTCAAGAAAGAAAATTTTCAACGCTGTTATAGTCATTGCCCTGCTTGTTATGATCGGCAGACTGTATCAGCTGCAGTTTGTCTATCAGGATGAATGGGGTAAAAAATCCCGTGATAACAGCGTTCGCACAATAGCAATCGAACCGGTGCGGGGGCTGATATACGACAGACGCGGTCGGCTCATTGTCGATAATCGACCCTCCTATACCGTAACCGTCACTCCGAATGAATTCCGTTATGAAATCATCCCCGATCTGGCAATGTTACTCGGTCTTGATGAGCAGGTCCTGAGGAATCGCATCGACCGTGCACGCCAATGGTCGAGATTTGCACCGAGTAAAATAAACCGTGACGTCGATTTCGAGGTTATCGTCCACCTTGAGGAATTTCGCGATCGGTATCCGGGTGTAGGATATGTAGTGGAAGCGAAACGGCATTATACCCCCCGTGCGCGTATGTCGCACGTGCTCGGGTACACAAATGAGGTATCCGAACGACAACTATCCCGCCATCCCGATATATATTATCCCGGGGATCTTGTAGGTGCGGCCGGTATTGAGGCAACCTATGAAAATGTTCTTCGCGGTGAGCGCGGTTTTGAGTATGTTGTGGTCAACGCACGAGGGCAATTTGTAGCACAATTTGCCGAAGGCCAAAGAAATACCCCGGCCGGTGAAGGATCAGATCTTTTCTTAACCATTGACGCGGAATTGCAGGCACAGGCGGAAGAGTTGCTCGGTGACCGGCGTGGATCAATCGTTGCAATCGATCCGCAGACCGGCGGTATCCTGGCGCTGGTGAGCAAACCCGATTACGATCTGTCAAATTTCAGCGGTGTAACTCCTCCCGAAATCTGGTCTGCACTTAACGCCGATACATCCCGGCCTCTGTTCAACCGGGCAGTAGCGTCGATATATCCACCCGGCTCTACTTATAAAATGGTACTTGCAGCCGCAGCACTCGAAGAAGGGATCATTCACGAGAACTGGACTGTCAATTGTCCCGGATTCTTTCGACTCGGAAGAGGCGTGTATCGTTGTCATAGACCTGAAGGACACGGAAGAGTAAATGTCGTCGAAGCCATACAAAAATCTTGTAATGTCTATTTTTATCAGCTGATCCTGAACGTCGGTTTTGAACGATGGTCCCGTTACGGACGGCTTTTTGGTTTCGGAAGAAGAACCGGTATCGGCAGCATTGAGGAAACTCCGGGTATACTTCCCGATGCGGACTATTATGACAGAGTCTATGGCGTCGGACAGTGGACGAGGGGTAATTTGATCAGTCTTGCTATTGGGCAGGGAGAGGTCAGTGTCACACCATTACAGATGGCCGTCTACGCGATGCTCCTTGCCAACAAAGGGAAACTCCATCAGCCGCATCTTGTCAGTCACACGTATGATACACATTCAAGGACTATTTTTGAACTTCCATACAATACTGAAGAAATTGTTCTGTCGGAAAAAACTTGGGATCTGATCCGAACAGGGATGAATAAAGTCGTTGATGCCGATGGCGGTACCGGACGCGGTGCCCAGATTCGCGGTATAAAATCGGCGGGAAAAACCGGAACCTCACAAAACCCTCACGGCGAAGGCCATGCCTGGTATGTAGGATTTGCACCGTATGATAACCCCCACATTGCCATTGCTGTAATAATAGAAAATGTAGGATTCGGCGGCAGGCACGCTGCACCGGTAGCCGGCAGGTTAGTCGATCAATATCTGAAAAGCATCGTTATACGAGATGCACCGCAGCGGACAATACCCGTTATGTATGACCGGACAGCAACCGGAAATGATGAAAGATGAGATTCAAACCGAATAAAATTAAAAGCGAAGATGGATCATCGGTCGATATCGTTCTCATTGCCTGTACACTGTTTCTCACGGCAATAGGACTTATATCGATTTACAGCGCATCCTATGATGCAGGCGGATCGGTTTTTTTCCAGCGTCAATTGATGTGGGCTATCCTCGGTTGTATAGGCATGGCAATAATGTTTTTCATTTCGCCGCGTATAATCGAGATGCTGGCGATAGTGGCACATCTGGCTATACTCGGTGTTCTTGCCGTTGTCCCGTTCTTGGGTAAAACGGTTGCCGGTACTACTGCCTGGCTGGATCTCGGACCATTTAGTTTTCAACCTTCGGAAGTGGCAAAAATAACAACAATTCTGGTTTTGGCGCTGTACCTTTCGAAAAAAAATTCAAATATCAAATCCTTTAAAACATTATTTATCGCAGGTCTTATTGTCGCTTTTCCGATGGGACTCGTTCTTATGCAGGCCGACGTAGGTACGTCGCTCATCTTTTTTCTTATGTATATTCCCGTTGTGTATTGGGCAGGTGCGTCCCCGTTTGTTGTACTAATTCTCGTTGCCCCTTTTTTCGTCGGACTCGCGTCACTCATCGGGACTACCGCTCTTCTGATTGCACTCGGTATTTTACTCGTGGCCCTCCTGCTTATTCGTGAGAACGGTTTTCTGTCCGCGGTCGTGTTTGGTTTGAATTCGGCAGTGGCGGTGTCGGTCCAGTTTTTCTATGAACGACTTGCACAGCACCAACAGATGCGAATTGCAAACTTTCTCGATCCGGGCAGTGACCCTCTCGGTATCGGATACAACGTGATACAATCGAAAGTGGCGATCGGGTCGGGCGGCCTGACCGGAAAGGGATTTTTAAACGGAACACAAACCCAGTTGAATTTTATTCCCGCACAATGGACCGATTTTATCTTCTGTGTGCCCGGAGAAGAATTCGGATTTGTCGGGGCTTCCCTTGTAATTATATTATTAGGTATTTTGTTTCTCAGAGGGATTCGGATTGCCTCGGTTGTAAAGAGTAAATTTGCAAGTCTCGTGACGATCGGCTTTATCGGTATTCTCTTTTTCCACACCATAATCAATATCGGAATGACAATCGGTCTTATGCCCGTCATCGGTATTCCTCTTCCATTCCTGAGCTACGGTGGATCAGCCCTTTTTTCAAAGATGATCATGATCGGTATGCTCAGCGCGTTTTACTTAAACAGAAAAGAATATTCATAGGAAAGGACACTCTCTATGGCAAAACGAGCCAGACGATCGGTAAAAACAAAAAAGCAGGCCGGAAAATCCCACCCCCTTCGGTTACCGGTCGAAGATCTCCGGTGGCGCTGGACCAATAAAGATATTCCTATCAAGTCATCGGACGATGCAAAATCTTCAATAGATATAATCGGTCAGGAGCGTGCGCTGAAGTCGATTCGCATTGGTCTCGAAATGAAACACGCAGGATATAATATCTTTGTAACCGGTATTGCCGGTACAGGTCGTACGACAACGATCAAACGGATGCTTAAGGATTTCGAGCAAGATCATCAAAAACTCGAGGATCTCTGTTACGTCAATAATTTCCATGATAACGATCGTCCGTTAATGATCCGTCTCCCCGCCGGTAAAGGCAGGACCTTTGAAAGAGATATGGATAGCCTCGTTGAGGATTTAAAGAAAACGATACCGACAATACTTGAAGGGAAGCGGTTTCAGGAAAAGCGGAAGGAAACGATCGAACATTTTCAAAATCGCCAGCGTACCGTTCTGCGTGATTTTGAAAAGAAAGTACGGGAACAAGGTTTTGAAATGATCCAGGTGCAGGTCGGGTCGATGGTCAGACCCGAGATTGCCCCGGTCATAGAGGGAAAACCCGTTGCTTTGGATCAACTCGAAGCACAGGCGAAGGAAGGAAAGATCGGTAAAGAGGAAATTAAAAAATATCATGAGCAGTATGCAAATCTGACGGCACATATGGAAACGGTATTCCGCGAGATGAAAAATATCGAACGGAAAGCCCGCGAAGCACTCGAGAAGCTCGATGAACAAATTATTCTTCCCGTCGTGAAAGATATTATTTCCGATATTGCTTCCAAATATGATCACGAAAAAGTTTCCCGGTACCTTGACGATGTATGCCGGAGCGTTATGGATAATCTCGACCGGTTTCGCAGAGATGAGCAGCAACCGCAGCAGCTCCAGTTACCTATGGTTCAGCAGACGCAGGATCCCTACAACGAATATAAGGTGAATGTCATTGTCGACAATTCCGAACAGGACAGCATTCCCGTTATTATCGAGACAAATCCAAAATACCGCAACCTGTTCGGTACCATTGAGCGGACACTGGATACACGCGGCGTCTGGAAGACCGACTATAACCAGATAAAAGCCGGCTCTTTCCTGAAGGCGAACGGCGGGTACCTTGTATTAAACGCCCTCGATACGCTTATCGAACCGGGAGTATGGCCCGATCTGAAACGGACTATGCGCACCGGACTGGTCGATATCCAGTCTTATGAAGCATGGTTTTTTTCTCCGAGCGGCCTGAAACCCGAACCGATCGATATCGATGTAAAGGTTATTATGATAGGCGATGCATTTCTCTATCGTTTGTTATATGACCGCGACGAAGACTTTAAAAAGATTTTTAAAATACGCGCCGACTTCGACGTGGAAATGGAACGCAGTGAAGAGCATATAGCGAACTACAGCGCTTTTATCAAAATGATATGCGACGAGGAACATCTCATGCGGTTTGAACGGGATGCTGTCGGTGAAGTCGTTGAGTTCGGCGTTCGTCTCGCCGGCAGGAAGAAGAAACTTTCAACGCGTTTCTATGCAATTGCGGATATCGTACGGGAAGCAAATTACTGGGCGAAAAAAGACGATGCTACGTCGGTGATCGGGAAGCACGTGGAACGGGCAATCTATGAGCGTGTTGACAGAGTAAGGTTGGTTGAATCGAAAATTCAGGAGCTGATCGAAGAGGGAACACTGATGATAGAAACAGAGGGAGAGGAAATCGGTCAGGTAAACGGCCTGGCGGTGTACGATCTCGGTGAGCACGCGTTCGGTAAACCCACGCGCATCACCGCAAAAACATCAATCGGTAAAGGAAATATACTCAACATCGAACGCGAAGCGGATATGAGCGGGCGGGTACACCGCAAGGGGGTTGCAATTCTGACAGGATACATCCACTGGATGTTCTCGCAGGATAAACCTCTCGCATTCAATGCAAGCATTTGTTTCGAACAGTCATACTCAGGCGTTGACGGCGACAGTGCCTCTTCGACAGAAATATATGCCATCCTCTCAAGCCTCTCAGGTTTGCCGATCAAACAGGGAATTGCCGTAACCGGCTCGGTGAACCAGAAAGGTGAAATACAACCCATCGGAGGCGTGAATGAGAAAATCGAAGGATTTTTTGATGTATGCAAGGCGCGGGGCTTGACCGGAGATCAGGGTGTGATCATTCCGCATCAGAACGTCAAAGAATTAATGCTCCGGAAAGATGTGCTCGAAGCCGTTAAGAAGAATACATTCCACATATATGCAATAAAGAGCGTAGAGGAAGGAATCGAGTTGCTCACACGTGTGAAAGCAGGGAAGCGTTCGAAGATGGGTAAGTATGAGGCGGAGAGTGTTTTCGGACGTGTCGATGCAAAACTAGTTGAGTATTCTAAACGGGTGAGGGGAGCTATGCGGAAAGGTATGACAGGCACCGAGAGCCAGTCGTAGTAAAGAATAAAAATTGAAGGACTATTTTTGCGGTTTCTCTAAAGCGGCTCCGCACCCAACTCACGACGCATTGCCTCGATGACCGGATGCTCTTTCTTTTCTTCGCCGTTCTGTTTTTTTACTGTATCGCTCATGGTGATCTCGAACGGTGCCGTCGTGCCGAAAACGGTTTTTGAAATCTCGCCTAAATAATCCTTGCTGCGCCTGAGAGTGTTTAGCTGAAAATCGTTGTCACAGAGGAGCTGCACGCAGCCGTTTTTTACATCTATCAATTTCGATTGACCGAGAATCGAACCCAGATTGATGCGGGCAGTCTTTACCGTTGACACGAATTCATCCCATCGTGCAAAAGCTTCCTCGGCGGATATTACTTTTAATGATGAAGATTTGTCCCCAGGCTTTTCCTGTGGTTTGGCAGGTACTTTTACAGCAGGAGCGTGGAGAGACCTGGGTTCGGCAGGAATGGCCGGTTCAACCCGGTTTTTCGGATTTTTCCAGCCGGCATTCGCGCTTCCCATGATCGGTATATCAGCCTTATCCGGTGTATTCTTTTTTAACTCTTCAAGGCGGGTGATCAATGTCTGCATATCCGCGGTTTTTTCCATCTTAATTAATTCTATTATTCCGCTTTCGAGCCGGATACGGGGTTGAGCAACCCATCGAAGTTCACTGTGGAGATCAAGCGTTGCACGAAGATACCGGATAAGATCTACATCGCTGAAAAGCTTTGCCTCCTGAACGTACTTCTGGCGGTATTCAGCGGATGTTTCGATTAAGTCAGATGAACCGGTTGTCACGACGGTGAGCAGATTACGGATGTGCTCGGCAAATCCCGCTAAAAACTCACGCAGATCATATCCCTTTTCCACGATCCCAGCGACAATGTGCAGTCCCCGTTTTGTATCCCGCTTGTGCAGAATATCGGTTACATCGAAATACAGATCCTGATCGACGATATTCAGGGTTTCAAGCACGTGTTCTGCGGTAACGGTCGTTCCGGAAAAAGCGACTACCTGATCGAAGATGCTCTGTGCGTCCCTCATCGAACCGTCACCCTTTTTCGCGATGTAGAGTAAAGCGTCGTCGTCGATGGTTATGTTTTCTTCCTTGGAGATAAAACGCAGTCGTTCAATGATGTCATTGATTGCGATGCGGCGGAATTCAAATCGCTGGCAGCGGGAAAGTATGGTTGCCGGGACTTTATGTACCTCAGTCGTTGCAAATACAAAGATAATATGTGACGGCGGTTCTTCAAGCGTTTTCAGCAGCGCGTTGAATGCTTCCGGTGTAAGCATGTGCACTTCGTCGATTATGTATACTTTGTATGTGGATTTAACGGGAGCGTAGCGCACCGCTTCACGTAAATTCCGGATTTCCTGTACGCCCCGGTTCGAGGCGCCGTCGATCTCAAACACATCGACACTCCGGCCGCCGCTTATCTCCAGACAGGATTCACATTGATTGCAGGGGTCGCCGTTGACGGGCTCCGCACAGTTCAGCACACGCGCGAGAATACGCGCGATGGTTGTCTTCCCGACACCGCGCGGTCCGCTGAAAATGTACGCGTGTCCGAGACGGTTTTGCTGGAGAGCATTCTTTAATGTGGAACTTACGTGGGCCTGCCCGACCACTTCTTCGAATGTGGTCGGCCGCCATTTCCGGGCTGTAACAATGTAGGACATAGAGACTAAAAAGTTTTTGTGTTTCTAATGTTGGTCGATATATTTTATCTGTCAGACCTGTTTACCGCATCACCAACACGGGACATGGTGCGCGTTTGATGACGCGATCCGTTGTGCTACCGATTAAATAATCGGCGATCTCATCATGACCGCGGGTCGACATAACAACAAGGTCGTATTGTTCTGACCGCGCTAATTTTACTATCTCGTTGTGTGAATCGCCGTCGGTCACTTTTGTTTTCACTTCGATGCCGGATACATCGAACGATTGAAGGAATGCTTCAAGCCGGGCCTGAATTCTGGGTTTCACATCCGGATCGAGATCGAAGATCGATTCCACACCTCCCGCGTAGTAGGCGGGATGGAACCGTACTTCGACTGCATGCATGAGCGTGATACCTGCACGGTATTTTTTGGCTATGCCAACGGCATACTCCATTGCTTTCTGCGAGCTCTCGGAAAAGTCGGTCGGCACGAGAATGGTATTAAATACCAGTTTTTTTAAATCCGCATGGTCCGGTTTTTTGACAACGAGTATCGGGCAGGGTGCCGTCTGTATGACTTTCTCCGTTACGCTTCCCAATAATATATTGGATAGTCCCGACCTGCCGTGCGTTGCCATAACAATAAGGTCAGCATTCTTTTCTTTTGCATATCCGGAGATAACCTCGTGCGGTGAAATTCCCCGCTGCATTACCTTATCGATGACGAGATCTCGGGAATGATTATTCGCATCCTCAATGATTTCAGCGTAGTGAGCATTGGCTGATGCTTCGATACCGGCGTAAAGATCGTCCATCGCGGCAAAGCTGTGTCTTTTATCGTGCGGATCATACTCGAACATAGTAATTGCATGGAGCAGGGTAATTTTCGAGCGATTCGTGAGCGCAATTTTGTAGGCATAGGGCAATGCCTCTCGGGAAGTCTCAGAGAAATCAGTGGGAACAAGTATGTGCTTGAACAAGGTCACCTCTTCGTTTTTGGTTTTGCGGTTTTCGATGCGCTGCGTCTTTTGGTCCCGCCGTTCACAAATGTGTGTTCCAGTGCTTCTATAATAGTATTCACCGGAATAATTTTCAAGCCCGTTTTTACACTATCGGAGATTTCGGTCAGATATTTTTCATTTTCTTTGGGTATAAGCACGGTTTTTATACCATGGCGTTTTGCCGCGAGTAATTTCTCGGTTAATCCGCCGATGGCAAGAACCTTTCCGCGCAGTGTTATTTCACCCGTCATGGCAACTTCCGGATTCGTACGTCGGCCTGCAATTGCCGATATGACCGCTATAGTCATTGTTAATCCCGCCGAGGGACCATCTTTCGGTATCGCTCCTTCGGGGAGGTGTATGTGAATTTCTTTCCCGGTGTAAAAATCCGGTTTAATACCGAGCAGCTCGGCGTTTGAACGGATGTAGCTTAACGCAGCGTGCGCGGATTCTTTCATCACCTCGCCGAGTTTACCCGTTAACTGTAAGCGTTCCTTGCCATTCATGATAATCGCTTCGACGTTCAGCAACTCGCCGCCGACGCTTGTCCACGCGAGGCCTGTTGCGATACCGATACGGCGTGATTCGTCTTTACGTCGTTTGATATACCTTGGAACGCCTAAAAAGTTTTCCACTTTCTGAGGATTGATCGAGATCTTTTTAGCGGTTTTCTGCTTTCCCTTCTGACGATTGACGACGATCTCTTTAGCGCTCTTTCGTATCAAAGTAGCTATCTCCCGTTCAAGATTACGAACGCCGGCTTCTTTGGTATACTCGTCAATGACTTTCGAAATACTGGTGTTGAAAATCTTAATCCGGGATGGTTTCAATCCGTGCGCCCGGATTTGTTTCTGGATTATATGCCGCTTCGCAATCTCTATTTTTTCGTGTGCAAGATACCCCGGCAATTCGATTATTTCCATCCGGTCCTGCAAGGGAAGCGGAATGGCGTGTCGGATATTTGCCGTCGTAATAAACAGCACATTCGATAAATCGTAATCGACTTCAATATAGTGATCCGAAAAGGTATGATTTTGCTCGGGATCGAGTACTTCGAGCAGAGCCGAAGCGGGATCACCGTGAAAATCGAAGGTCAGCTTATCCACTTCATCGAGCAGCATGACCGGATTAACGGAACCCGCGCGTTTCATCGACTGGATGATCTTTCCGGGCATTGAGCCGATATATGTACGTCTGTGGCCGCGTATTTCCGCTTCATCCCGGATACCGCCGAGCGAGAATCTGACGAACTTTCTGTTCAATGCACGCGCAATGGAACGGCCGAGCGATGTTTTACCGACACCGGGAGGACCCACAAAGCAGAGGATTTGACCGCGCATTTGTTTCACAAGGTTCAGAACCGCGATATGTTCGATTATCCGGTCCTTTGGTTTATCGAGACCATAATGGTCCTCATCCAGAATTTTCTTCACATGATCGATATCGAGGTTATCCTCGGTTCGTTCTACCCACGGTATTGAAACAATCCAATCGAGATAATTGCGGCTCACCGTATATTCCGGCGACATTGTCGGGATCTTTTTTAATTTGTTTAGTTCTTCATCCGCTTTTGCTTTGGCCTGCTCGGGTAAACCGGCTGCTTCGATCTTTTCGCGTAATTTGATTATCTCGGGCGATGCTTCATCATCGCCGAGTTCACTCTGGAGTATTTTAATTTGTTCCTGAATGAAATATTTACGCTGCGATTTTTGTATGGTATCGTGAACCTTTGTGTCGATTTCCTGTTCGAGTTTCAGAATATCTATTTCGCCGCTGAGAATTCTGGATAGCTCATACAGCTGATCGTGCAGTGATGTGAGTTTCAGTATTCGCTGTTTTACTTCGACCGATTGTACCAGGTTTGCAGCGATGTAGTACAGCTTTTGAAGAGGGTCTTTTATATTTTCGTACACGACCAGGACTTCCGAAGGGATGTTCCGGCCCGATTTTACATAGTCGACAAACAAATTCGAAATGTGGCGCATCTGAGCGTCAAGTTCTTTGCTCTCCCGGTATTCCGGTTGAATAAGCTCCACCTCCACTTCCATAAAATCCTCATTCTGCCGAAAAGATTTGGCGTGTGCCTGTACGGTGCCGTCAACGAGGATCTTTATCAATCCGTTTGGAAGTTTGAGAATCTGAACGATGCGGGATACGGTCCCTTCGTGGTAGACATCATCGACACCGGGTTCCTCCACCGTAGGGTCTTTTTGTGCGGTGATGAATATAAATTTTTCCTGATCAAGTGCTTTATACGCCGCTTTCAGCGACGATTCGCGACCGACCAGCACGGGGAAAATCATAAACGGGAATAAAACAACGTCCCGCAGCGGTAAGACCGGTAAATCGACCGGAATGACTGAGGTAGATTTTACAATGTCGTCTTTTTCTTGCTCTTTATTCAAATCGAAATTCATACTATGTTATTTGGGAAAATTATGGAGAACTACCGATAAACAATAAATATACTAAGATTCGTAAGGTATAGCAAATTGTGCATTTCATAAAGCAAAAATTATATATGTTTTTTCCCATCATTGTTGTTTTTGTTAAAAAAAAATTAAATATTGTAATGCCTATGCGATACGCTATAATTTCCGATATTCATTCTAATCTTGAAGCACTTCAGACCGCTCTCGATCACATCGGAACGCGCGATGTGGATGAAATTGTCTGTCTTGGAGATGTCGTCGGTTACGGACCGAATCCCAACGAGTGCATCGAATTGGTGATGATGCATTGCTCGCAAACCATCAAAGGGAATCATGATCAGGCGGCAGTGGATTTGATGCAAACGGTTTATATGAATCGGCTTGCCCGTGAAGCAGCGATGTGGACGAACAAACAACTTATTCCCGGGGCGAAGGATTTTTTAGCTCACCTGCCGAGTAAAGCATCCATTGAAAATGCCGTGCTGGTACATGCATCTCCCTTTGAGCCCGAGGAATGGCATTATATAATGACAGGTCTGGATGCGGATCTTGCATTCGATCACTTCGATACACCTGTATGTTTTATCGGTCATACTCATCGCGCAGGTCACTTTGTATCGCGAACAAACGGAAATCATGACATCGAGAAACGCATCATTAATGTCGGTAGTATCGGGCAGCCCCGCGATAAAGATCCGAAACTGAGCTTCGGTATATTTGATACCGATACACTTGCCTATGAGAACGTTCGGATCTCTTATCCGATACAAAAGACGGTCGATAAAATGCATACCGCAGGGTTACCGTCGGAGCTTGCCGAGCGTTTGTTTTATGGATTGTAATTCATTTATTTCTTAAAGTGGTCGTACCCGCCTGATAGAATAGTTCTCTCCGATCCGTCTTTCCGAATCAGCGTTATCGTGTCTTGATCTTCCGTGATGCGGCCTATCACGCTGATACCCGAAACCAGTTGATGAATCTTTTCTTCCTGTCCGGGGTCGATGGTAAAGAGGAGCTCATATTCTTCACCCCCGAAGAGCGAGTAATCGAGAGGCGATTCTCCGAATTCTTCCGCTATCTTCCCGACGAACGGATCGATCGGGATCTTCTCTTCGAAAAGTTGCGCTCCCGCATGGCTTTGATGACAGATATGCCGAAGGTCCGAAGCGAGTCCGTCGCTGATGTCAATCATCGCATGCACGCATTCCTGCTGTGCTGCTATCGTTGAGATGTCAAATCGTGCTTTCGGGGCAAGATGCTTGCTGACGGCGGCAGTGTATTCCCCGAGCTCTGAGGTAAATCCATCCTGTTGTTTTTCGTCGAGGAACCGTTTTTTCTCGCGGAGCAATACGCGGAGACCGGCATGCGATAATCCGAGAGGACCGGTGCAGCAGATAAGATCGCCCGGTTGAGCGGCGTTCCGGCGCTTTAAGAATTTCTCAGGCACCTCGCCCGTTATCGTTGCCGAAAGCATTGTATTGCCGATAGATGTGTTTGTATCACCGCCTATAATTGCACAACCGTATGTTTGAGCAGCCTGTATAATGCCTTCATAGAGATCGTCGACCATCTCGACGGATATTTTTGCCGGCAATGCAATCGTGACGAGTGCATACACCGGCACGCCGCCCATGGCTGCAATATCGCTCAGGTTAACGACCATCAGTTTCCAGCCGAGATATTTCATCGATGTATAGGTAAGATCGAAATGAACACCCTCGATCAAAAGATCGGAAGTGGTGAGTTGCAGCATTCCCGCGGATGGCCGTGTAACAGCCGTATCGTCGTCGATTCCGAGTACTATCTGGTCGGTAACTTTTTGTGATAAACGTAAATTAAGACATTTCTTTTTCAGACGGTCAATGAGACCAAATTCGCCGATGGAAGAAATGGGTGTGTGTTTTTGTTTCATGAGTATTCGATATTATGGGGAAGGGGGCGACGGGTTATCATCTGGGATGGAATATTTTCTGCAGAAAAAATATTCCGTCCCGTAGTGTATCTCATAAATACTTTTGAATCTTTTCCATAAATTGGTCTTTGCTTCGTATCCCGACGATCGTTTCCTGCACGGTTCCTTCTTTATCGATAATAAACGTTGTGGGAATTGCCCTGATGTTGCCGAAATGCCTCGTAAGCCGCCCGTCGTCCAGTATATTAACGTAGTTTATTTCCTGATCGGTAATAAACATATCGACTTTCTGTATATCCGAAGCAGCATCCACCGAGATACCGAGGAGTACAAATTCGTCGGGGTCCATGTCGTTATTGATTTCGATGAGGTCCGGAATTTCTTTACGGCAGGGCACGCACCATGTTGCCCAAAAATTGATGAGCACTACTTTGCCGTGCAGGTCGGTGAGTGAACCGGTATTCCCCTCTGCGTCTTTCCAGCTGAAGGTAATCTGAGATTCTCCGGATCCCCCGGCACCGGCCAGGACCGCGACGTTGCCCATTGGCGTCATTGTTTCATTGTCTGTATTGGCGTGCAGTACAAAGATAAAAAGCAGTACCATTAACGCAGTGATCGCGGTAGTAGATCGAAGCATAGGATTTCTCATTTTTACCATTGATTATAATTATTGGTTGCGAACAATTCGTGTAATTTTGATTTTTCCATTGAAGATACTGCCGTACATACGGTTTCATCATTATATAACCACATGACGACACTGTATTCTTCATGTGTTCCGTTTACATACCATCCTGTTTCAGACAATGAGCTTACAATATTGTGTGGGAGTGAAATCTTATTTCCTCTGCGAACATCATTCCAATTTGCCTGGAAAACATATATAATGCCGGCCGGCATCTTATATACCAGATGTGCAAGAGGCAGTCCTTCGTAGGTGGAAAGAACACCACCTACCCATTCACAATCGGCAACCGGTTTCAATGCAACGGGGAAATCGACCTGATTATCAAAATAGTCCCGTAATTCATTTACATGCTGACTTATTTCTGCAGGTTGAATAGCACCGGCCAGAATTGCGACATAGTTTTCGACAGATTGATCCATCATATCGGCAGCTTGGACGGACTTCTGGAAGTTGGGAATATTAAGAATATACAGAATAAATGCAATCCCGATTACCAGCATACCGATCATAGCTGCCCGCGCGAGCGGATATTTGGTGAAAAATCCAACCGAGCGTTGTGCGGAAGTCGCCTGTTTCTCGATTTCCTGTCTGATACGTGTTGCCACGTTTTCCGGTGTTTTATGACGCCCTATCTTACTTTTTATAAATGCTTTTGTGAGGGAATCAAGCTCGTAATCATTCCGGCAGGCAGGGCATTCTTGAATATGTGTATTGAAGAAATTTCTATCGAATTCACCGAGACGTTCATCAACAGCCTCGGTTAAGATTTTTTGAGTTTTTTGACAATCGTTCATGCTTACACTACTAACTAACTATTCATTGACCGAAAATCCACGCTCATGGGCGTATTTAAATAATCTGTCGCGTAATAACTTTCTGCCTCTATGTAGTCGTGAACGAATTGTGCCGATCGGACAATCCACGAAATCTGCTGCTTCCTCGTAGGTAAAATTTTCAATATCACAGAGAATAACAACTGTTCTGAATTCCTCCGGTAGATCTGTTAATGCTGCCGCTACCTGATCGTCTAAAAGCTGCCCAAATAATCTTTCCGACAGATCATTTGAGTCTGTTGATTGTTCACGAATTGTATTGTAAAACTCCTTTATTTCATCATAGTTAATATGTTCAGGAGTCTTTACCGCCTTTCGATAACGGTTTATATACGAATTACGCATTATTCGAAACAGCCAGGCTCTGCAATTGGTTCCCTTCTCAAACTTATCCCAGAACCGGTATGCCTTAAGGAATGTTTCCTGCAGCAAGTCGCTTGCATCTTCGGGATTCCCGGTCAATCGAAGCGCATAATTATATAATATATCCATATGAGGAATTGCTTCTTTATCGAATTCCTCATGTTTTTGCTGGATACTCGCTTTTATATTGGGAGATGCAAAAAACATGTATTTGAAATTGTTTGGCTGGAATATTGGTTGTGTTCCCGGCAATGGAACGTCAATTTATGCCAGTTATGAAAAAGTGCAAAATAATTGTTCTATAATACAAAAATAAATCTATTCTATCAAGCGAAATAAGCAATTTGGGCGTATTTATCGAAGGAAGGCCCGAAATACATCCTCCGGTATCCCCGATGGTATACCTTCCTGAATCAATAGCTGTGTTCCGGATCCTATTTCGACGATTTCGCAGAAAGCAGGTTCATCTGTATCCGGTAACCCTGATTTTGAGCTTTGATCAACTATAAAACGCACCTCCAAATTCTTTCCTTCAAATGTATGCGATGGTGTAAATAGCTCACAATCCCCCAATTCTGTTAAATAAAGTTTGAAATCTATTTCTCTTAATGGTTTTTGCGGGTTATATTCATGGTGGAGTGCAAGGTCCTGTCTCCCTGCCGGTACGCCGTTGATTTGTACAGAGATGTTTTTAAAAACGTATTCCGCAAAAAATCTTCTGTTTACAGGAATGGTGTGGTACAGATCGTCCGAAGGCAGGTTATCAAGTGCGAGATCATAAAGCGATCCGAGTATTGCGATCGCGTTCGTTTTCCGTATGATCTCTTTGTGCCGGTCCCGTGGCACATAGCCCGCTTCGATTAATACACTTCGGACACCCCGGGCGGCCATTGCGTCGCCGAACGCACGCGGTTCGTGAGCATCGTCGTATCTTCCGATCTGTTCGGGAATGATATGCCGGGAATAGTCCGCTATGCAGGATGCCAGCCGCATGGTATCCCGTCGAACCTCGTCTATCGATAATTTCCAGTCGCTTGCCGCTGCAAGGACCGATATGCCCGCGGGTTTTTTCGTCCCCCCTACGGTGTACCGCCGCTCCTGATCATGAAGCGAGTATGCCCACGGTATATCGTATGTATCGATAATATCATGCAAAATTCGTGCCTCGGGGGTACGGAGTGCCAGAGCATCGCGGTTCATATCTATGCCGAGTGCCGTCCGGCGGGTGAATCGTTCGGCGCCGTCGGGATTTAGCATCGGTAGTATGTACAAGGTGAGATTACTCTTTATCGCTTCAATGATTTCCGAAGATTTTTGATTGGACATTATTGAAAGAATATCGAGCAATGCACGCGTTGCTGTTGGCTCGTCACCGTGCATTTGAGTCCATAAAAGGACGGGGGTCGGACCGCTTCCAAGCGTGAGCAACCGGATCGGCCGGCGCTCCGTCGATTCTCCGGCGATTTCCTGATCGAACAGACCGTTTGCGAATCTGTCGAGAGTAGTATACAGGTAATCTTGTGTGATCCAGAAGGGAACATTTTCAAGCCGGTTTTGTGAATATAATTGATCAAGCGTTTGGAAAGTTGATGTTGTGTTCATATATAGTTTTTACTCCGGATTTGCTGGTACATCTCCATAGTCATTTTCATTTTATGTAATTCATTGTGATTTCTGTCCGCCGATTTGATCGACAATCTCCAGTGCCATATCGAGAGGCGATTGTGTCTCCGTTCTTTCTTCGAGATGCACGATGAGTTTTAACGATGTATCGATCTCGTGTACGCGCGCCCGGACATTTTTAAGCGACGGGACTTTTGAAATAATATTTTTAAACAGATCGCTGTCGTAATATTCTTTCATCTCCACGTTCGGAAATTCATATATAATTCGTTTTGAACCGGCATCGACTTTGACAAATCCCAGTCCGGTGGCGCGTATGCGCAGACGGAGGATGTTCGTCAATGCTTCTGCCTGCAGCGGAAGTTTGCCGAAGCGATCCTGCAACTCACTCCGCATCTCCTCCAGTTCTGTTTCCGTTGTGACTGCATATAAGCGGCGATATAGTTCAAGCCGTTCGGCATCGAACGATACATAGGTATCCGGCAGAAATGCATCGACGCTTACATTGACTGTTGCCTGTTCCTGCGGCATAGTTTTTTTCACCTGTGCCTCGGGGAAGAGATCGGTGAACTCTTCTATCTTCAATTCTTTCACCGCATCGTCGACAAGTTTCTGATACATATCGAATCCTACCTCTTCGATGAAGCCGCTTTGCTCTGCGCCGAGCATATTACCCGCGCCGCGTATCTCGAGATCGCGCATGCTCAGATTAAATCCGGACCCGAGTTCGGTGAATTCCTCGATTGCCTGTAAACGGCGCAATGCCTGCCGGCTCATGGTTGACACCGGCGGTGTGAATAAGTACGCATATGCCTGCACATTCGATCTGCCGACCCGCCCGCGCAGTTGATATAATTCCGCCAGTCCAAACCGGTCGGCCCGATTCACAATAATAGTGTTCACGTTCGGGATGTCGATTCCCGATTCTATTATTTTGGTACTTACCAAAACATTAAACTTCTGTTCGAGAAAGTCAACCATCGTTTTTTCTAATTCGTACGGACGCATCTGACCATGGGCAACACGAACGCGTGCAGCCGGCACCAGTTCGCGTATGGTGTTCGCGACATCCTCTATGTCCGCCACACGGTCGTGAACTACATATACCTGTCCGTTCCGTTCGAGCTCCGGTTTTATTGCCTCCCTGATTGTCTCCTTCGAGTATGGTGCAATCTCGGTAATGATGGGAAGGCGGTTCTTCGGTGCGGTATTTATAATGGAGAGGTCACGGGCTCCCATCAGCGAAAAGTGCAGTGTCCGGGGTATCGGTGTTGCAGTGAGTGTAAGAGTATCCACATGCGCGCGCAGGTTGCGAATTCGTTCCTTCGCTGTTACTCCGAACCGGTGTTCCTCGTCCACCACGAGAAGTCCCAGATTCCTGAATGCGACGTCCTTCGATAAAAGCCGGTGTGTTCCGATAACGATATCGGTTTTTCCATCTATAAGTCTGCCGACAATCTTTTTCTGCTCGGCCGGGGTTCTGAATCGCGAGAGTGCATCTGTCTTCACCGAATATTTTCCCAGTCGCTCGCGAAATGTCTGGTAATGTTGTTCGGCGAGGATTGTCGTCGGAACGAGCACGGCAACCTGTTTTCCGTCCATGACGGCTTTAAAGGCAGCCCGGACTGCAACTTCGGTTTTACCGAAACCGACGTCTCCGCACACAAGCCGGTCCATCGGTATGGGTAATTGCATATCTGCCTTGACGGCAGTCGTTGCTTCCGCCTGATCGGGAGTATCGTCGTACATAAACGATGCTTCAAGTTCTTTCTGCCAGTGGGTATCGGATGAGAAAGCGAATCCGCGGCTTGCTTTTCGTTTCGCGTACAGCAGGATAAGCTCGCGGGCAATGTCTTTAACGCGACGTTTCGTGCGGGCTTTCACTTTTTCCCAATCGCCGCTGCCCAGCCGGTTCACCGCCGGTATGTGTCCCTCGCGTGAAGAGTATTTTTGTATCCGGTGTATCGCATTGAGATTCACATAGAGCACATCTTTCTCTGCATATAAAACCCTGATTACTTCCTGCCGGATATCACCGACTTTCAGTTTGTGCAGGCCGTCGAATCTGCCGATCCCGTGATCTATGTGTACAATATAATCCCCGCGTTTAAGCGACTGCATTTCGTGCATCGAGAATCCTTTAAAGCGTTTCCGCTTTTTGGATTTCCGTCGCTTCAGACGTCCGAAAATTTCATGCTCGGTGTAGCAGAGCAGTCTCGCTTCCGACAGCACAAAACCCCGTTGTAATGTTTCGCTGATGTAATTGATCGGAAGGTGTCCGTTTTCGTCTCCGCCGTTTTTCCCCGTATCGTCTTCAATTTCGTCTATCAATTCTCTGATGCGTTCGGTTTCTTCGGGACCGTCGGCGGTTATATAGATTTCGAATCCTTCGCGGTGCTTCTCATGAAGGTCGCGGTAAAGCTGATTTATACTTCCCTGGAAGGACGGTTGTGATCGGGCTCCTGCAATAATAGCGGAATCGTTGCTTCCGCTCCGGATCATAGTATGATTTATCTGTCTGAACCGTGCTGCCTGAGTCTCTATCGATTGTTTTTCGACATCACTTCCGATTTTTTCAGATTCGCTGAGTATGACGTCACGGTCGTTCCAGATAATGAGGGCGTTCTCATCGAGATAGTCGAATATAGAGTGTGTTCGTTCCTGCTCGCCGTTCACGAGATTCGGTGTGATGCGGACTTCCTCAAGCTGTTTAACCGAGCGCTGCGACATCACCTCGAATTCCCGTATCGACTCTACTTTGTCTCCCCAGAAATCAAGCCGGACCGGGTGATGACCGGTGAAAGGAAACACATCGACGATCCCTCCGCGCACCGAGTAATCGCCGTATGCTTCGACAAACGGTTTCTTCTCGAACCCGAGCTCATCCATCAATCCGGTAAGCGTGTTAAAATCGTATTCCTGATCGACCGAGATGGAGAACACATCATTTTTCACGCTCTCCGGAGCGGGTAATGCCGTTACGATCGAGGAGGCGCTTGCGACGACAATGCATTCGTTCTTTCGGGACAACGCATCGAGTGTTTCGATCTGACCTATGTGTTCCTCGGCATCAAGCGTCTGTTCCGAAAGATGTTTTCCTTTTTCAAAACGGTACACATGTTCGGAGGATACCATTGCGGTGAGATCGTCGAAAAGCTCTGCGGCCTCATCGGTGGTTTCGGCAACGACAAGCATGTGGGCGGGCTGTGTGTTGTACAGCATCGAGACCGCAGCGGGGAATAACGAACCTGCGTATCCGCTGACCGTTTGTTCGCGTTCGCCGGGCCGGGTATACCAATCCCTCATCCTGCGAAGTGACGGAGAGGACGCAATGAAGTTTAAAAGTTGATGAATTGACTGTTGATACGGCATTTATAATTATACAATCGCATTTTACCACCAAAACACACCTAGCCCTTGCCGCAGATGTTGTAGAAATTCACGTCTGCAGCAACGGCCGACTTACAGTATACAAAAAAATACGGTAATTGTGAAATACTTATGAAAGAGCGATTTGTTGAATTGTAAGGTCGATATTCTTATATCATATTTATGGAATTCGAGACGCGATAGGATCGTATTATATACTATTCTTTTTTTTCTCGGTATCACCACGATAGTTCACCCGCTGTTTTCACAACGTACCATCGAAACTCAAGCCGGTGCCACACTCCGGCTCTATTCACCCGAGGATGGCATTCCGAGTAACCAGCCGACAAACGCGTTTGTCACCAATGACGGGTATCTCTGGATAAGTACGACAGGCGGTACGGTCAGAATGAGCGGTAACGAGATTGAAGACTTCGGTGCGGAGTTCGGAATACCGCTGATGCAGCAGGCGTATTACGACCGTAAACGGAACACAATATGGTTTAATGATGCGAATTCTTTAATACGATTTGACGGACAGAATGTCCGACGCTTCAATGCTTCCGACGGTTTTCTTCCTCCGGGCGGATCGCGAAAAGACGTCGTTGCACAATATGCAGATAGTGACGGACGTTTCTGGATGGGCTCGTATACACCTCCCTTAGATTCTCCGCGCAACGGCGGACTTCTGTTATTCGAGGATGAGCGATTCAGAGAAATATCATACGATGAACTCCCTTTGCATAATGTCGGCGGGATCCTGGAAACATCCGACGGCTCCGTCTGGTTTACATCACTCGGTTTCCTCGATGACGGATTCTACAATAACCACGCATGGGTTGCCCGCTTGAAAGACGACACATTCGAGGTATTCGACACGCCGGATGCATGTCGAAGCGTTCATATCGAATTCAGAGAACCCGACGGTGTCGGCCCGCAAATTATCGAGGATATCAGAGGTGATCTCTGGTTCCATTGTGCCGGAAAATATAACCCCGGTATAAATGAAAGACAAGGACATGGTTTATATAGGTTTAACGGTACAGCTTTCGAGGGGATCGACCGGATCAACTGTTATTTACAGGATATTACTTTACGTTAATGCAGGACGGAAGAATACTTGCTAACCTTCAGGTTTTTGAGGTAGCAACGAACCGCTTGCATGGAATTATAATGATACAGGATGAAGATACCTGGAGATGGATGGATACATTCTCCGGAATTGTGCTCATGGATCTACCCGGAAATGTATTGCTCACCGGATTGAACGATCCGGACGTAGTCGGTATTTACATGCCGCCGTTCTCACGATTGATTACCGAAGCAGAGGGATTGTTAAAATCTCCGGATGAAGGAGGGCAGTTTCATACGGATCGCGGCGTCAATCGTCTGATGAGAAACGAAGAAGGATATATCATTACAACATTTTTTGGTCCCGACCGGCAGCCGTTCCATGTAAATGATATAGTAGAGAGAACCGACGGAGAGATCTTTGCATACTATCAAGACGTATTTCCTGCCGGAGAAAATAATCCCGGTAGTGAATTTTATCTTGCCAGGTTTAACGGCGATTATTTTGAGCCCCATACCCCGCCGTATCCCGATAGTCTTACTTCATTGCCCTATCAGGTATTTGAACTGACGGCAGACCGGCAGAATCGTTTGTGGCTCATCGGGAATTTTTCGGAACAGGAAGGTGAACTTGGTTCCTCACCTTCACATGTCCGTATATTAGAGGGTGATATATGGATCGATCCGACCGATGCGTGGGAAATACCGCGTACACGATTGTATTATGTGGGTGAACTCGACTCCGGAAGATATTTTGTGGTCGATGGAGGATTTTACACATTCGATGGATCCCGATTCATCGATCTTACCGACAGCGTGAATGTCAATGCAGATTTCAGAATATTGCAGCGGGTGAATCCTTTCGGTATGCGATTTAACATCGAGGGGAACGATCATCTGTATATACGATTCCGGGATATGGGAATTGCAGTCTATGACGGAACACATCTCTATACCGGAATCTCCCGTCGGGCAGCTATACGTTTTATGTCAGAAGTATAAGTCCGGGAAATATCAGGTCGGATGATGCCGTTTTCTCATTTTCAATAGCGCCACCGTGGTGGAGAACCTGGTGGGCGTACTTGCTGTATGCAGTATTATTCGGAGTCGGACTTGTTGTCACCGACCGGTTACAGCGACGGAGACTTCATAAAATAGAACTCGAACGAACGCGCGAACGCGAACTTCGACAGGCGAAGGAGATCGAAAAAGCGTACCGCGAACTTGAAAAAGCGCACGAAAATCTGAAAGCCGCACAACAGCAGCTTGTCCAACAGGAGAAACTCGCATCACTAGGGCAACTCACTGCAGGCATCGCTCACGAGATCAAGAACCCGCTGAATTTTGTGAACAATTTCTCGGACTTAAGTCTGGAGTTGATTGAAGAAGTGCGGGAAGAAGTGGAAAAACAGAGAGACGTGGTAGGAGACGGAAAGTCGGATATACTGTTCCTCCTCAACGATATTGAGACAAATCTGCAAAAGATACATGAACATGGATTGCGTGCCGACCGCATTGTGAAATCGATGCTTCAGCACTTGCGCGGCGGAAGCGGTAAAAAAGATCCGACAGATATGAATGCACTTGTAAAAGAATATGTTAATCTTGCCTTTCACGGCATGCGGGCGGGTAAAGACCCGATAAACGTGGATATTGAACTGGATCCGGATGAGGCTGCCGGCACGCATCCGCTCATCGCCGATGATTTCAGCAGGGTGGTTCTCAATCTGTGCAATAACGCGTTCGATGCGATGCGTACAAAGTCAGGAACCGACGGTTATACTCCCAAACTTACGGTTAGAACCAGGCGTGATGGAGAACTCGTTCATATCGAAGTGGAGGACAACAGTCCGGGAATTCCCGATGATATTAAAGATAAAATCCTGTAGCCGTTTTTTACGACAAAAAAAGGAACGGAAGGGACGGGGCTGGGCTTATCCATTACCCAGGATATCGTAAAAGCGCACGGAGGAAGTATTCATATCGAATCGGAATACGGTACGGGGTCTGTTTTCAGGATTACACTCTGACGATCCAGTCTTAGCTGACAGGTTTTATACTTTTTCTGTCCGGCATCAGCATCAAATCAATGGGTTTGACAATTGATGAAGTCCCTTGTATATTTTACTATTCTTCTTTTCCATAGGATCGTTTGCGGGAACGGAGGATTCCGGAGAGATAAAATTACTCCGGCAACACACGGAGATAGATCGGGATATCAGGGATATTTTACGATTTCTGAACATTGATTATGTAATAGTCGATTTTACCGGAACAGGATTGGAGGGTAAGAGTTACCGGATTATGGTATCTGAAATTTGGTTTGGCGAAATAACCAATACCGCCACGATATTCAACTCTGCCGGAATTCCCGCCCCCCATCTGCAGAAGATTCAGAGCGATACATTTCAGATCAGAGTTGTATCCGAATTAACCGGTGAAAATAGTTTACGTATACACTTTAACTTTCCGGGCTTAACCCTGGAGCAAGAGTATGATGCAATTCAATCGGATGATTACAGCCTGCGGCACGCATACACAAAACCCGAGACCCCGATACATCCCGGCGAATCGTTTTTTTTCCTGATATATATGTTACCATATGAGCAGGATGGTGTCAAACATTATTGTTCGATCGAGACAAGCGGTGGCAATGTATTATCGTGGGGAAAAGAGTTTGGAATCGAACACTACCTGGTTTTTGAAATGATTTTTGATGAGTAGCGGATTTTAGGATAAGTTATTACAATGAGGATAATATGAACGAACAGCTGCAACACATTTCGACAAATGAATTATTTGAACGATTGGAAGATCCGGAGATAAAAATCGTTGACGTGCGTCCGGTCGATGCTTACAACGGCTGGAAACTTCATAATGAAGTGCGCGGTGGTCATATGAAAGGTGCACGGAATATCTCAGCGAAATGGATGAATTATATCGAATGGATTGAAATCATCGAATCGAAGGAGATCAAACCTGAACATACCCTGGTTGTTTATGGGTACGAAGATGAGCAGACCGATAAAATTGCCCGGCAGTTTCTGAAAGCCGGTTATCCGGACGTCAGGGTGTATAATGGATTTATCGATGAATGGAGTCCGAATACTGATCTTCCCATGGAGTATTTGCCTAACTATCGTCAATTAGTACCCCCCGGCTGGTTGCATGACTTACTCTTGCATAAACCAGTACCCGGGTATTCAAACAATAAATTTGTGATTTGCCACGCTCATTATCAGAACAGAGCCGATTATGAGAAAGGTCACATCCCCGGTGCTATCGATGTGGATACAAACTGGCTGGAATCTACCGAGACCTGGGACCGTCGTTCTCCGGATGAACTTAAAAAAGTGTTCGAGTCGCTCGGTATCTCTTACGATACCACGGTTATTCTGTATGGCAGATTTTCGCATCCCACCAATGATGATCCGTTTCCCGGCAGCAGTGCCGGACAACTGGCGGCGTTCCGCTGTGCTTTTATTATGATGTATGCCGGAGTGAAGGATGTACGTATTTTAAACGGGGGCATGCAATCTTGGCTTGACGAGGGTTATGAAATAACGAACGAAGAAGGGAAGAAACAGCCTGTATCGGATTTTGGCTCACCGATACCTTCCCGTCCGGAGTTTGCCGTTGATCTGCCCGAAGCAAAAGAGATACTAAAAGCCGATGACGGGAATCTTGTTTGTATGCGAAGCTGGTTGGAATACATCGGTGAAGTCAGCGGCTATCACTATATAGAAAAGAAGGGTAGGATCCCCGGAGCGGTATTTGCTGATTGCGGGAGTGATGCATACCATATGGAAAATTACCGTAATCTCGATCATACTACCCGCGAGTACCAAGAGATCGAAAAGGCCTGGGCAAAGGTCGGTATTACTCCCGATAAACATAACGCGTTCTATTGCGGAACCGGTTGGCGGGGCAGCGAAGCTTTTTTCAATGCCTTCCTCATGGGCTGGCCGCGTATCTCGGTATTTGACGGAGGGTGGTTTGCCTGGAGTGCCGATGAGATAAATCCTTATGAAACAGGTATTCCAAAACAATTAGACCGGTGATATTTATATGCAAATAAATGAAATTCAGGATCGGATTATTGAGGAGATGTCGGCACGGGACGATTTGACGGATAAGTATAAATATATTATCGATATGGCTAAGGAACTGGCGATGTCAGACGAACCGCTCAGGAGCGAAGAGAATCTTATTAAAGGTTGTCAGTCGAGTGTCTGGATAAAAGTTGAATGTAAAGATGATAAAATCTTTCTCCGGGGAGATAGCGATTCCCTTGTCACGAAGGGGATGATCGCGTTGTTGATCCGGATATTTAACAATCAACCGGCTGAACAAATATTGCAGGCGGATCTATACTTTATTCAAAAAGCCGGTTTGAGTGCTCATCTTTCACCTTCCCGCGCCGACGGTCTGGCGGCGATTATCAATCACATAAAGACATCCGTTAAGGATACCATGCATGCCTGACGGAATCAAACAAGGATAAAAACATGTCTCATTCACCGTTCTTTTTTATACTGCTTATACTTTTCTTGATCACAGGACAGGGTTGTGCAGATAATAACGAGGAGAAAAGTAATGTGGCAGCGCTGCATAAGGAGACACATGATTCATACGATCATGAATTAGCAATCGAACTCGGCGCGGATAATTACGGTATGCGCACATATGTGATGGCGTTTCTGAAAGCGGGTCAGAACCGTGACCACGATGCTGAAACAGCACGGGAGCTCCAGCGCGGTCATATGGAAAATATTAACCGTTTAGCCCGGGAAGGAAAATTAATTTTAGCGGGACCGTTCCTCGACGGCGGGGAACTACGCGGCATTTTTCTTTTTGATGTTGAATCAGTTGAAGAAGCCCGTGAACTTACCGAAACGGATCCCGCTGTTCGGGCAGGACGGCTGGAGATGGAGTTGCACACCTGGTATGGTTCGGCGGCGCTTCTGAAAGTACCTGAGATCCATCAACGCATCAGTATGGAAACTCCTTAGTATACATACGAACGGGTTATTCGTCTTTTCTCCCCATCGCATATTCTATCCCGCCCCAGATATGCTTCAGGAAGAGTTCTTCCGAAAACGATTCGATCGTATGGCCGAGTGCGGTGTAGAATGACCG
>Ga0209498_1000221_pt1 | contig 34214 bp, 26 predicted proteins | sample WalLakDeSediment_FD_184131 | JGI IMG/M metagenome (GOLD analysis project Ga0209498, IMG submission 184131) | Lake sediment microbial communities from Walker lake, Nevada to study Microbial Dark Matter (Phase II) - Walker Lake 11/02/13 Deep... | ecosystem: Environmental > Aquatic > Freshwater >...
CGGCTACTTCCTGGTCGCCACCGGCCGCGCCGAAATCATGCTCGATCCGGCCATGGCGCTGTGGGACTGCGGCCCCTTGCAACTCATCCTGGAAGAGGCGGGCGGGACCTTCACCGACTGGCAGGGCACGCCGACGATTTACGGGAATGAGAGCGTGGCGACGAACGGCCGTTTGTTTGCGCCCGTCATGGAAATCGTCCGCGCCGTAAAAAAAGAGGGCTCTGTCTAGAACAAGCGCCAGGGGCCCCCCCAAATAGCGCAGGTTTGCCGTAAAATCGTCAAGCGCCTGCCTATTTTGCACTTTTGCAGCTTAACAAACATAGTGAGGTATGGTATAATATTATTAATAGTACATCCACCCTACTTTCCGCCCCATCGGAACGATACATAGAGCCTCACCATAGCACGAAAGCATTGACACGTTAACAAACTGGCTCAAACAGCTAGCGCGTGGCCCTGGTTGCCGTCAAAGCTATCGTTCCGGCCGGTTAGGCCTTACCCGCCAAAAGGAGTTACCGATGACAGAGCTGCAGAAGGAATTAGTTCAAGACACAGCGGTGAAAAAAGCTGATTTTGCCCGTGGTCTACGCGAAAAAGAGAATGATAAAGAACAACCCGATTTTGCACGCGGATTGCGAGTTGAAGTAGAAGATAGGGCCAAGCCCGACTTTGCGCGCGGCCTGCGGGATGAATTGGAAGGCGAGGAGCGACCCGATTTTGCGCGCGGTTTGCGAGGTAAAATCGAGAGAAAGGAAGATCTCGATTTAATGAAAGAAGAGGCGGCGCCGCCCGATTTCGTCCGCGAATTGCAAGCCGAAATCGAAAGCAACGACCAGCCGGACTTCGCGCGCGGCTTGCGAGACGAGGTGAGAAGCACGGATCGACCGGACTTCGCGCGTGGTTTACGGCATGAAGCGCAAGGCGACGTACGGACCAACTTTGCGCGTGGTTTACGGAAAAAAGAAATGGACGAAACAGAACCCGACTACGCGCGTGGTTTACGCGAAGAGAAGGAAGACGAGGAGTAAGCGCAACTTTAGCGGTTTGTTGAAGAAAGACCCAAATTATGTGTGCAAGCGGTAAAGATCCGCTCGGGCGAACACGGTCAACCCCAGTTGCTTGAACAGGCAAGTGGGGTTATTTTTTAGGCTGAGCATCAGACATGTTAAACAAAGCTTTACGTTATTTATTCGGCATAATCCTTGTCGTTTTCATTGGGCTGATGGGCTAGTGGGGCGTGCGCCGGGGGCTGACGCAGTATGGGCAGCGCCAGATTGGCGGGGCGCTGACGAGCAGCGCGCCGGCGGGCAGCTATAACGTGGGGGCCTTCGTCGTAGCCTGGGATGGGGAACGGCTCACGGCGCGGCATCAGGAGGAGCCCGATAAGCTGCTGTGGGCCTCACTGCCGGGGCGCGGCTTCGTGGCGGCGGCCAGCTTCCACAACCGCTACCCGGAGGTCTGGGCGCAGCTCAACCGCGCGGCCATCGCGGCGGCCGGGCTGGAGGAGGAGGCCGTTTTTTTCACGCGCGCCGGCTTTACGCGCAGCCCGCGCGACAGCACGCTTTTCTGGCTGGGTGACCAGTTGGTGAGCTGGGATGCGCACGATGGGATTAAAACGGCCGTTACCGGGCTCCTCAGCAGCGGCCTCTCCGGCTACGCCTTCAATCACAGCGACATCGGCGGCTACACCGCCAACAGCAACCCCATCCGCAACTACCACCGCAGCCGCGAGCTGCTGTGGCGCTGGATGGAGCTGAACGCCTTCACGACCATCTACCGCACGCACGAAGGCAACCTGCCCGACGAAAATTTCCAGTTCTACGACGACGACGCCACGCTGGCGCAGTTCAGCCGCTTCGCCAAGGTGTACGCGCCGTGGGGCTTCTACCGGCGGGAACTCGTCGCCGAAGCGGCGGCGACCGGCCTGCCCGTCGTGCGCCACCTCTTCATCCACTACCCCGACGACCCCAACGTCTACGAGCTGCGCTACGAGCAGTTCATGGTGGGCAGCGAACTGCTGGTCGCGCCCGTGCTGGACCCGGACACGAGCGAGGTGGAAGTCTATCTGCCGGCGGGGCGCTGGGTGCACCTGTGGACAGGCGCAATCCACGGCGACGCGGCGGCGGGCGCGACGATCCGGGCTGCGGCGCCGCTGGGGGAAACGGCCGTTTTTTAGCGCGAGAATTCGGCCGTGGGAGCGCGGCTGCGGGCGAATTTGGTGGAGGCGGGGTTGTTGGAGTAGATGGCGGCGGCTCCGAAGACTCCGCGCCGCATGAATCCTTACTTCGTGATGAAGTAGAAATATGCTCAAATTGTGGCCTACCAGATTTCCCAACTGATGCGTGAGCAGAATTTGACCAAAGCGGAAATGGCGCGGCGAATGCAGACGAGCCGCGCCGCAGTAGATAGACTGCTTGACCCGCAGAATGAATCGGCCACGTTGATCACGTTGGAGAAAGCGGCGTTGGTATTGGGAAAGCGGTTGCAGGTAGCTCTTGTTTAGAGTGCAATGGCAGACGAGTATCAACCGATACGTTATGCAATCGTCATTACCGGATAAACAAGGGGTAGAGGAAACGGCCGTCTAACAAACGATGAAGCCGGCGCATGAATGGGGTGGAAACGGCCGTGGCGTGGTGGCGCGGCTTATCAGGGCGTTGGGCGGCTTCCTGCTTTCACAACAATTCCTGTAGTACGATTCTAACGTTTTCGACATTATCACCTATTCGATAGTTCGACTGTAATCCCGTTACACACCCAATATACAGTTGCGCCAGTTGAGAAATCATGCTTTCATCCGCACGGTGATACGACTGCTCTAACACCTGCCGCTCAGCGGTTGTCAGATAGCGATATGCTCTCTTAGAGCCATAGACTTGCTTGCCCTGACGAGTGGCGGCGGCAAAGAAAACCACTCTCCGCATTTCTTCCAGCAGAGATTGGACTTGAAACCCATCACTCCTTTTACATGCCTTGAGTGCATCGTGTGCATAGAAAGGAAACCATTTCAAGTGCTGCTTGATCTCGTCCTCAACCTCTTGACTTGGCTTTGACTGGCTCATCTTGGCGAGCGCGGATTGGAGTTTTGCTTTGCGGTCGAGGACAATCTTATTCTCGGAATATGGCATCTGCTCTGAAATATACTGCAACTGACTGAAAATGATGTCTATTTCCAGGCCGATGGGTGGAAACTGAGACTTTCCGAAAAGAGCGGCTATCATTTTGCAGTGTTCCCATCCTCTTTCTAGGTAATGGATTGGTTGCCCCACAACCGCCACAAGTTCATGCCGCAAAACGAAAGTCTCGTCGAAAGCCCTGGCACTATTCTTCGTTGCAATACCCAAGTCAATATCCGAGAAATCGTCTAGATGTTCGTTGACCAAGGAGCCTGAAAGGAAAGCGCCTTCGACACTGGATATGGTCTCCAACCTGATGATAATCGCAGTTAAGGCTTCTTGCCAGTTCATAGCATTTATCTCTCTTGGTAACGTGCCGCCTAAACGAAGTAAGGATTCATGCGGCGCGGAGTCTTCGGAGCCGCCGCCATAATCGGCATTCTGCGAATGGGCACTCTGTGAATGGGCATTCTGCGAATGGGCATTCTGTGAATGCGGTTGAACTAAGCCGGCTCCGGCAAAACCGCGCCGTTTGGAATTTAAGCCTTGGGGGTCTGCTACACGCCTCCGCCAGTCCCCCATGACTGGCGACATTGTAGCATTTTGCAGCGCAGAAAGTCAATGCAGCCGGCCGATTTTGACGCTTGGGGGAGTGGGACTATTGAGCGCAGCGGTTAGGGCGACATCCGACCAAAGCGCTGCGGGTGACACGACTGCTGCAGGAGCAGAACGGCCGTTGCGGCTGGTGCAACGGGCCATTCATGATGGAGGATATTCTGGAAGTGCATCATCGGGACGGCGACCATCGGCACAACCGGCGGGAAAACCTGGTTTTACTACATGGTCACTGTCATGATGAGGCCCATCGTTCGGCAAAGGGCGCCGCTGACAACAGCCCTGGCTGACGAGGAGCCGTGTGGATGAGGGAAACTCGCAAGCACGGTTCTGGCGTGGCGGTGGGGCAGGCGACTGCCCCACCGACCATAACTGGGCCGCGATTATTGAGTACCAATCTGAATGCAACGAAACTTACCCAAGTATCAACCTCAATCTTCCCCTAGCCGCTTGATGCTGACGACTTCAATCTGGCTAGACCTGAATCAATGAGCGCTCCCAGGAGCGCATATATCAACAACGATAGTGGCGCGAAAAGAACGGCCTGCGATAGGTCGTTCGTCAGCAGATTCACGGGAAACGCTAAATATCCAATGAGGCCGTAAGCCGGGTCAGAGCAATACCAGGGCCAAGGTTGCGGTGGCGAAGAGATGCGAAAGGGGAGGCACTGCACGGCAACGGCAAAGCCTCCTGCCAGGGCCACCAATCCCGCAACCAGACCTAAAATCGCTCCGCGCATGGCGGTGCGTCCCATAAGATACTTTTCATACATCTGAATGCCCTGTCAGGCCTTATTTGTCCGTGCTGGCGCACGGGAGAAGGGAAGTCGGGCTTAGAAAACTCACGCGATTCTATCCCGGATAATGGTCTTGCGCGCGGCCCAACGAAATAAGGATTCATGCGGCGCGGAGTCTTCGGAGCCGCCGCGATAATCAGCATTCTGCGAATCGGCATTCTGTGAATGCGGTTGAACTAACCCGGCTCCGGCAAAACCGCGTCGTTTGGAATTTAAGCCTTGGGGGTCGGCTACACGCCTCTGCCAGTCCCCGTTAACTGGCGACATTGTAGCATTTTGCAGCGCAGAAAGTCAATGCAGCCAGCCGGTTTCCAGCCGGTGTCTGTATCTTCACCCCGCGCCACAACGTGCGCGCCGCCCGTGCGCCCTACTGGACCCGGTAGCAGCGCAAGACCACGACGCGCGTGGCGGCAGGGGTCACGCGGGCGCGCCGGTCAAGCCGCTGGCCCACCAGCCAGACCGGCTGTTCCGGCGCGGCGACCAGCGGCCAGCGGGCGCGCAGCGCCGCCGGCAGCTTGCGGTTGATCATTAGCGCCTTGATTTTGGCGGAACGGCCGTGCATCCCCAACGGCTGCATGCGCTCCCCCGGCCGGCGCGCGCGCACCGCCAGCGCCGTCGCCGCCCCGACGTCGACGTAAACCCGCCACGGGTCGCGGTTGGCCGCCGCCGCCCGCAGGGACGGATCCGGGACGACCCGCGCCTCCAGCCGCCAGCCGCCGGCCAGCTCGACGCGGCCCGGAATGGGCAGCAGGAGGGGCTCATCTGAAGGAAGCTGGGGCAGGTCCGGCCCCGGCCAGTCAAGCGCCGCCGCCGGCCGGTCGAGGGCCAGATGCAGGCTGTCGTAGTCGACCGTGAGGCGCACGCCGCCGGGCAGCAGCGCGCTTGGGCCGGTCGCTTCCCCGACGGCCGCCAGGCGCGCCTGCTCCAGCGCCCGAAAACCGACCTCCCGCGGCGCCCGCAGGCAATGCTGCACGGCGCGGCGCAGCAGGCGGCGCTGCAGGCTAAGCGGCGCGGCGGCGAAAGCCGCCCGGTCCAGCCGCAGCCAGCCTTCCCCCTGCGCCTGCACCAGATTCGCCCAGGCCCGCGTCGTCAGGTCGTGCAGCAGCGCCTCGTCGGCCGCGACGAGGTCCGCAAGCTGGCGCAGCCGCGCCCCAATGCGCGGGCTAAAATCGGCCAAAACGGGCAGCAGCTCGCGGCGCACGCGGTTGCGGAAAAAGGTCGTGTCTTCGTTGGAGTGGTCGAAAATGGGCTGCAGGTCGTGGTCGCGGCAGTACGCCTCGATCGCGGCGCGCGGGACGCGCAGCAACGGCCGTAACAGCATCCGCGGCGCGTGTCCCGGCAGGGGTCCGACGGGCCGCATGCCGCGCAGCCCCGTCAGGCCCGACCCGCGCAGCAGGTGCATCAGCACCGTTTCGGCCTGGTCGCCGGCGTTGTGGCCCACGGCCACGGCCGTCGCCCCCAGGTCGTCGCTCAACCGGGCAAAGAATTGGTAGCGGGCGCGGCGGCCGGCCTCCTCCAGCGTCCAGCCCTGCGCGCGCGCCAGGGCGGCGGCGTCGATGGTGTGGGTGTAATAGGCAACGCCCCAGGCGACGGCCGTTTCCGCCACGAAGGCGGCTTCGGCGACGGCCGTTTCCCGCAGGCCATGGTTTACGTGCGCCGCCGCCAGCCGCCGCGGCCCCAGCAGCGCCCGCAGGACGTGCAGCAGCGCCAGCGAATCCGGCCCGCCCGATACGCCGACCACCAGCTTGCCGCCGGCGTCCGGCGCCAGCGCGGGCAGCGCCGCCAAAACCGTTTCAACCTCGCGCCGTAAAGTCACCGCCATGCTCCACGCGCTCCCAGGAAAACGAAGCGCAGAGTGACGCGGAGAAGGCGCAGAGTAACGCGGTGATTCTTGCAAACTGTGTCCACTGTCATCTTTTACAGCGCGCCAGGGCGCATTCAGAATTCAATCAGGTCAATCAGGTCAAATCAGGTTAATCTGCGTTCCGTCTGCATCAATCGGTGCGGCGCCCCGCGCATAGGAAATTCTGAGATACCGGGCAAGAAAGATTCTTGCCCTACGGGGTCGCAAAAATGAAAACGTGAAACGGTGCGGCTGCGCACGTTTCACGTCTGACGAAAAAGATAGGGCGGGTGGGATTCGAACCCACACGGAGTCACCCCCGGCGGATTTTAAGTCCGCTGCGTCTGCCATTTCGCCACCGCCCCAGAATGGATCCTATTGTACCGTTGAAACGGGCGGGCAACAAGGCTACAGCGCACCCCCGCCCCCCGCACGGCGCAGCCTTTATTGACTACCATTTTTGCAGCCGGTATAATGCCTCACGTTATCATAAAGAGTGTGTTTCATTTAGATTGAAAACGGTGCGTAGCGTCAGGCACGGAGCAGACGGTTCTGGTCATTCGCAAGCCTGCTGCCCCAGGCTTGGCGCTGCCCCCCAAGTATGAGAGAGTATGGCGCTCAAAGGCAATTTGCGCGATTTTCCAACAACGCAGATCCTCAATCTGATCAACCTGGCGCGTAAGACCGGGACGCTGACGATTCAGGGTCGCGAGGCTGCCAGCATGGCTTTCCGCGAGGGCAAGCTAATCGACGCCTCGCTGGGCAAAGAGACCGACAGTCTGGCCCACATTTTACAGCGCAGCGGCAAACTCAGTACGGAACAGGTGCGCATCATCGAGACGCGCGCCACGGGCATCAGCGATAAACAGCTTGGCCACCTCCTGGTGCGCGCCGGTCACGTCACGCAAAGCGACATCATCCAGAGCGTGCGTCACTACGTGCTGGAAATTGCCTACTCCCTCTTTGCCTGGGCGGAGGGCTTCTTCCGCTTTGACGCCGACCAGTTGCCCGCCAACAGCCGCATCACCATTCCCATTGATCTGGAGAACGTCATCCTGGAGGGCAGCCGCCGCCTGAACGAGCAGGCCGCGCTGCAGCGCGAGATTCCAAGCCTGGAGGCGACGCTGCGCTTCAGCGAGCAACGGGAGATGCGGGCGCGACAGCTCAATTTAACGCCGGCCGAATGGCGCGTCGCCGCCCAAATCGCACCGCAAAGGAGCCTGCGCCAGATTGCGCAAGCCAATAACCTGGATGAGTTTGAAATTCGCCGCATTGTATACGGCATGCTCCAGATTGGTTTTGTGGAATTTACGCAAAGCCCCCGGCCAGGCGCACGGCCGAACGGCGCCGCGCGCGGCCCGGCCGCAGCCCCGCCCCTGCCGCCGGCCGCGCCCCAAGAATCCGGCGCCGCCCGGCGGTCGGTTGTCATGCGGCTGATTGACCGGATACGGGGACTCTAATGCAAACCGTCAAGATGGTCATCACCGGCCCGTTCTCCGCCGGCAAAACGGAATTCATCGGCGCGATCAGCGAAATCGACGTCGTTTCTACCGAACGGAAAATCACGCTCGCCAATGAACAGCAGATCAAGGAAACGACGACCGTCGCCATGGATTTCGGCCGGATCACCGTGGATCAGGACCTGGTGCTTTACTTGTTCGGGACGCCCGGCCAGCGCCGCTTCGACTTCATGTGGGACATCTTGTCGCAGGGCATGCTGGGCTTTGTGGTGATGATCGACAGCACCAAGCCGGAAACGTTCCGCGAAGCGCAGCGCATTATCGACACCTTTAGCTCCTATGCCGCCACGCCTTACGTTGTCACGGCCAACAAGCAAGATCAGGAAGATGCCTGGTCGCCGGAAGACCTGCGTATCATCTTGCGCCTCAGCCCCAGCGTCAAAGTGCTCCCCTGCGTGGCCACCGAGCGCGAAAGCGTTAAAAACGTCTTGCTGGAATTGTTGTACTCAATTTTGGATGAACTGGACGCGCAAGAGGCGTCGGCATCTGATTAACGCCGCGTTAACCCCTCCTTCACCCTTGCTTAACGGCCATCGTTAGTTTAAATGTTTACCATGTGCGTGGCGGCAAGCGTTGGGCTTGAGCTTTGCCGGCGCGTCGCTGAAGCACAATCACGGATAGGAGGGAACACGGATGAGATAAAAGCGAAAAATATCCGTGTTTTTTCCTATCCGTGATTGAAAAACCGTTGATTTAACGAGCGGACAGTCGCCGGATTGAGGTATCGTTGAGTTCTATCGTCACCGAGCAAGGCATCCTGCATTACGAATCGATCGGCCGCGGCAGGCCGATTATCCTGCTGCACGGCTGGATTAATTCCTGGCAGGTGTGGCGCGACGCCATGCTCAAGCTGGCCGACACCGGCCATTACCGGGTCTACGCGCTTGATTTCTGGGGCTTTGGCGAGTCGGGCCACGGCCGCAAAGTCACGCCCACCACGTTTCAGATTGCCAGCTACGTGGAAATGGTGTGCGAGTTTATGGACCGGCTAGGCATTCAGAGCGCGCCGGTTTTTGGCCATTCGATGGGCGGCACGGTCGCGCTGCAACTGGCCTTGAAATATCCGGCGCGCATCCAGCGCGTGGCCATTGTCGGGTCGCCGATTGTGGGCAACACGCTGAATCCGCTCTTGCAGCTTGCGGGTTACGGCCGTGTCGCCCGCTTCATCCGCCGCTACCCTTTCTTGCTCAACAGCGTCATGCACGTCGTCCTGGCGCGCGACGCCAAAACGGTCCGCCACATGATTTTCCACGACGTGCAGCGCACAACCACCGAATCCTTTTTCCGCAGCATCGGCGACCTGCGCGATACGGATCTGCGTCCCCACCTGGGCGCGCTGGCCGTGCCGGCGCTGGGCATCTTTGGCCAACGGGACAATATCGTCTCGCCGCGCAACGCCAGGCTGCTGATGGCCAACACGCCCGACGCTCGCGTTGTGCGGCTGGCCAAATCGCGCCACTTTCCCATGATTGACGAACCTGAACCTTTCTTACAGGCGCTCAACGGTTTCCTGGAGGACCGTTCCCACCAGCCGGCAGGGGCATACAACGATGAGTGAACCACCTATCCATTCCAGCTTGCAGCACAACGGCCGTCCCTTATCCACTAACTACTACTACCCCAACAAAATGGGGCGCATCGTCTTGCTGGCCTTTGAAGAAGTGATGGGGACGCACGGCGTCAACGCGCTGCTGAACCTGGCGCAGTTGCAGCACCTGATTGACAACTACCCGCCCAACAACCTGGAGCCGGGCTTTCCTTTCGGCGAGCTCAGCCGGCTGCAGCAGGCGCTGGACGAGATGTACGGCGCGCGCGGCGGCCGGGGATTGGGGCTGCGCGCCGGGCGCGCCACCTGGAAACATGCCCTGGCGGAGTTCGCGCCGGTGCTGGGCATTGCGGACCTGGCGTCGCGCGCCCTGCCGCTCAACATCAAGCTCAAAATCGGGCTGGACGTGTTTGCCGAAACCTTCAACAAGTTCACCGACCAGCGCGTGCGGCTGGGGGAGGATGAACGGGGCTATTTATGGATTATTGAGCGCTGCCCCGTCTGCTGGCAGCGCGCGTCCACGTCGCCCTGCTGTCACCTGGCCATCGGGCTGCTGGAGAAGAGCCTGGACTGGGTCAGCCGCGGGCGCCGCTTTCGGGTCGAAGAAGTGAGCTGCATCGCCATGGGCGCCCCCACCTGCACGCTGGTGATCAGCAAAAACCCGGTGGGGTAAAGGGGACGTGAAAGCACGGCCGTTTACCCGCAGCGTAACTCGCTTTGTAATCCGCATCTGGTTTGATACAACGTAATCACGCACACTAATTTCAACCGGCAGCTCATCCATGCGTCGCATTATTCTCAACGTCACCCAGCAGATCGCGCCGTTCAACGAACCGGCGCGCGATCTGCGCGTGCACAACAAGCCGCTCTGGCTGTGGCAGCGGGATTTACTGGCGCCGCATACGACGGAAGAGCGGGAATATCCCGATCTTGAAGCCGCGCTGGCGCAGGAGCGCGCGCCGCTGGCCTGCCTGGCGCACGCCGACAACCTTTTTTTCAACCAGGCCTTCATTGATGAATTTATCGCGCGGGGCCGCCAGGGCGGCCAACCGGCGCGCCTGGCCCTGCGCATGGCGGATCCGGCGGTGGCGGCGCACGTACGGCCGTTAACCCAGGGGTTCATTCCCGCCGGCGACCTGCTCCTGGCCGACCTGTGGTACCTGCCCCAGGGCATGGCCCAGCTTCCCCAGGCGCGGCCGCTCGTCGTCGACATGGCCGCGCGCGAGCGGGGTTATTACCACGTGCCCCCCTTCATGGCCAGCGAGGTCGGCGACCTGGTCTACCAGCTCCCCCGCAAAGCCTTCGTGCTGATTGAAAACTGGGTCCACCTCTTCATCACCGACATCCTGTTTGGGGTCTTTGCGCGCGGCGCCAACGTTGAAGATCGCATCAACAGCGACTGGCTCTACAAGCTAAAAATTCTGCTGCGCGCGCTCTGGGAGCAGCGCCAGGTATTGGCCAGTTCGGAATTGGTGCGCATCGGCCAAAACGCCAATATCGACCCTTCGGCCGTCATCCACGGCCCCACGACCATTGGAAACAACGTCACGATTGGCGCCGGCGTCGTCATTGACAACTGCATCATCGGCGACAACGTCACCATCTCCCAGGGGTGCCAACTCATGCTCAGCGTCGTCAGCGACGGCTGTTTTCTGCCCTTTCGAGCGGCGCTGTTTATGACGTCGCTAATGGAAAACAGCATGGTAGCCCAAAACAGTTGCTTGCAGCTTTGCGTCGTGGGCCGGGACTCTTTCGTCGGCGCCGGGACGACGTTCACCGATTTTCACCTGCTTTCGGGGCCAATCCGGTCCCGCACGCCGGCAGGGCTGGAAGACACCAACATGCGCGTACTGGGCGGCTGCGTCGGTCACCACTGCCGGCTAAGTTCCGGCCTGATTATCTACCCCGGTCGCGTCATCGAGTCAGACGTGGCGCTGTTTGCTTCACCGGACCGGCAGTTCATTCGCCACAATGTCAGTCACGCCCAGAGCGACCATCACCGTTACCGGCGCAAATACCCCTTCCCCCGGCTATACCCGCGGGAGGACGACCGTTAAAATCATCAGCGTTCTATTCTGGGGCGATTGTCACAGCTTATGAGCACTGATACAATCTTAAGTGGGTCGATATAAGATTCACACTGTAAACGAGGCGACGGCGGAAGCGAATTCAGGCCCGACGCTGGTTCAGAAGTAGGCAGGAGCCACAGTAGTTACAGCAGCCAAACCGCCGCCAACAAAGCATTTTGCCAACATTGCCAGAGGGATAGAGTCATGAGCAACGGCCGTATTTTGGTCATCGAAGATGATTTCGACATCGCCAACATGCTAAACATCTTCTTCAGCCAGCAAGGCTACGAAGTGGAAATCGCAACGCGGGGGCATGACGCCCTGGAAATGTGCCGGCGCAGCCTGCCCGATTTGATCGTCCTGGATATCATGCTGCCCGACATGGACGGTTACGACGTCTGCCGCGATCTGCGGACCACCACCCGCACCAGCCACATTCCTATTATCTTCCTCACCCAAAAGGACGAACGGCGTGACCGCATTGCCGGGCTGGAGCTGGGCGCCGACGATTACATTACCAAGCCCTTCGACATCGAAGAGCTGAAGCTGCGGGTCAAAAACGCCATCACCAGCTACCGCCACCGTAACCTGACCGACCCGCGCACCGGCCTACCCAGCGCGCGCCTGATTGAAGACCAACTGCGCACGCTACTGCGCTCCTCCGGCTGGACGCTGCTGCAAATCGGCATCGATCACACCGAACCGTTTACCGATGCGTATGGCTTTGTGGCCGGCGACGAGGTCATGCGCTTCACGGCCCTGCTGCTGAACGATCTGGTTGAGGAATACGGCACGCTGGATGACTTCATCGGCCAGGCCAGCAGCAACACCTTTATTTTGATTACAAACAGCCACGACGTCGGCGCGCTGGTAAGCCAGCTGCGCGACCGTTTTAACACCTCCATCCTGGCCCATTATAGTTTTATCGATCGTGAGCAGGGCGGCGTCAGCCAGGCGGACGGCGCGCTTGCCCCCATCATGCAGCTTTCCGTGGGCATTGTTTCCGACAAGACCCAGCGCTTTAGCGATATCCGCGAAATTACGGAGACGGTCGCCGAAATGCGCCGCAGTGAGCAGTAAGGCAGCGAGCGCCAAAGCGGGTCTTTGCTCGCCTGGCGCCCATAGTCCGGAACCATGCGGCCGTTCCGTTTCATCGTTATCTGTGGTGTATTGGTATGATTGTATGAAGGCTGAGAATTTTACACAGGGAAATGCCTGGCGCCTCCTGGATAATATCAACGAAGGCGTATTGGTCGTTGCCGTTGACGGTAAGCTGCACTATGCCAATCCTGCCGCGCACGCGCTCCTGGGACTGGCGCCCAATGCAACCACCTTTGAGGACGCCGCGCGCGCGGCGCTGCCGCATAGCCGCGACGTATGGCGCATCTTGTGCGCCCCCCCGGCGGTCGCCCAGGTTCAGATCAACGGCCGTTACCTCAAGCTCCAATCCGCGCCCTGCGCCGCACACAACCAGACCCTCTTCCAAATCACGGTGCAGCCCTACCCGGCGACCGAACATGACCCCAGCATCACCTCCCTGGCCCAATTAACCGCGCTGACCCAAATCAGCAATGAGCCTCAATTCGACCGCAAGCTGCTGCACATCGTCAACGGGCTCAAGCTCACCGGCTGGAATCGCGTCGCGCTCACCCTGCGCGACCCTGAATTTCACCCCACAGAGCTTCTCACAGCCGGCTTCACCCCGCTCGAAGAGCAATACCTGCGCGAAAACATGCTGCCGGCGGCGCGCTGGCGCGCCCTCTTTGCCGACCCAACCTTCCAAAGCTTCCGGCGCGGTTCCTGCTATTTTGTGCCGGGCGACTCCGCCTGGTCGCAAGCCACCTTCGCCACGATTTTGCCCGACGACAAAGCCACGGGCGACCAGCCGGACGCCTGGCATCCCAACGACCTGCTGTGCGTGGTCTTGAAGGATCGCCAGCAGCGCAAAATCGGGCTGATGACGCTCGACCAACCCGTCAACGGCCGTCGTCCCGGCGCCCAAATGCTGCAAACCATCGAGCTATTTGCCCAATTTGCCGCCTCGGTCATTGAAAACGCGCAGCTCGTCGACGAGACGCTCAGCCGCAGCCGCGAACTGGAAACGATCCTGGATGACGTGGTCGAGCGCGAACGCTTTTACAGCGCCTTGGGCAACGTCAGCCTGGCCATCAACTACAGCCTGGATTTGGAGAAGGTGCTAAACCTGATCTGCGACGAAAGCCTGCGCATCTTCAGCGTCGACGGCGCCTTCATCTGGCAGGAAGAAGCGGGGCGCCTGGTCTGCCGCGCGGCGCAAGGCCCAGGCGCCGAACGGTTAGTCGGCATGACGCTGCCCCAAACCTCCGCGGCAGTCTTCCTGGCGGGCATCCTGCAAACCGGCGAACCGGTCTATATCAACTACGTCCAGGACATCGCACCGCTCAGCGCGCTGCATTTGCCCCAACCGACAACCATTCAAGCCCTGCTGGGCATCCCGCTCAAGCAGGATGGCAGGCCGGTGGGCGTGCTCGTGCTCGCCGACAGCCGGCAACCAGGTCGTTTCAGCGACAAAGACGTGACCCGCGCCACGATGTTTGGGGTGCAGGCGGCCGTGGCGATCCGCAACGCCGCCCTGTTCGCCGAGCTACGACGCTTTAACGAAGCGCTGGACCTGCGCGTCGCCGAGCGCACGGCCGCCCTGCGCGAAGAGAGCGCGCGCGTCAAGTTCCTCCTGCGCATCACTTCGCAACTGGCCGCCAGCCTGGATCAGGACCGCGTGCTAAAACAGGCGCTTATGCTCGTTGAAGAAGCCGTGCCGGCCACGCAAAGCCTCATCCTGCTAGTAGACCATGCCGCCGACAGGCTCGTTTTACGCGCGGCGCGGGGCGCAACTCCCCTGCCAACCAGCGCGGAAAGCGCCGTCGAGACGTGGCATGCGCGGCTGGCGGCGTGGGTCATGCGCGAAAACCAGGCCGTGATTGTGCCCGACGCGCGGCTTGACCCGCGCTGGAGCGACCTGCCCCAGGAGGAAACGGCCCGCGCCGCGCTGGCCGTGCCCCTTGCCGCCAACGCGGAAATCGTGGGCGTGCTGCTGCTGCTGCACACGGAGCCCGACGTCTTTACGCGCCAGCAGCTTGACCTCGTCGAAGCCGCCGCCATCCAGGTAGCCAACGCGCTCAATAATGCCATCCTCTACCTGCTCATTCGCGACCAGGCGCAGCGGCTGGGGCGTATGCTGCGCCTGGAACAGATCGAAAGCGCCAAAAACCAGGCCATTCTCGAAAGTATCGCCGATGGCGTCGTGGTGACGGACGAGCACAACCGGATTATCCTGGTGAACCTGCCGGCCAGCAATATTCTGGGCATGCGCCGCCGCAGCCTGATCGGCAAGTCGATCAACGAACTATTGGGATTATATAACCACGCCGGGACTTCCTGGCTGGCAACTATTGAAAATTGGGCGCGGAATGCCGACCGCATCAAGGAATGGACTTTCCTGGCCGGGCAGCTCAACATTGAAGCGAAAGTGGTCAGCATTCACCTCTCGCCCGTGCTGGCGGGAAATCAGTTCTTTGGCACGGTCTCCATCTTCCGCGACATATCCAAGGAGGTCGAGGTAGATCGGCTGAAGAGCGAGTTCGTCTCGAACGTCTCACACGAGCTGCGCACGCCGATGACCTCCATCAAAGGCTACGTCGACCTGCTGCTGTTGGGCGCCGCCGAGCCGCTGGGGCCCCGGCAGCAGCGCTATCTGGAGGTGGTAAAAAACAACGCGCAGCGCCTGCAGCTCCTCGTCAACGACTTGCTCAATATTTCACGCCTGGAAATGGGCGAGAGCAAGCTGGATTTACGGCCGTTGTCCCTGCAGTTGCTCATTCGCCAGGTTGTGGATGGCCATTTAAACGGCCGCATCCAGCACGAACACAAGCCGCTCAGCGTCTCCACCAACCTGCCCGAGTCGCTGCCGGCCGTCTACGCCGATACCCAGCGCGTCGTACAAATCCTGACTAACCTGCTTGACAACGCCTTTAATTACACCCTGCCCGACGGTCATATTGGCGTCAGCGCCACCGTCCAAGACGGCTTTGTGTTTATTCGCATCAGCGATACGGGTATCGGCATTGCCCCTGCAAACCAGGCGCGCATCTTTGAGCGCTTTTTCCGCGCCGACGATAACCTGGTGCGCAGCATTCCCGGTACCGGCCTGGGTCTGACGATCGTGAAAAGCCTGGTCGAAATGCACGGCGGCGTTATCCAAGTGGAAAGCAAGCCCGGCAAAGGCAGCGCCTTCACCTTCTCGCTGCCCATTTCGGGGCGGGAGAAATGACCATTGCGGGAGAAACGCGTGGCTAAGATACTGATCGCCGAAGACGACGACGACATCCGCGAGCTGATTGAGATTACGCTCACGTACCACGGCTTCGACGTGTTGAGCGTCGCCGACGGGGAGGCTGCGGTACAGGCCGCCCAGGCCAACCGCTTTGATCTAATCCTGCTGGACGTGCGCATGCCGTTCATGACCGGCTACGAGGCCTGCGCCCAGCTTAAAGCAAACCCGGTAACCCGCGCGACGCCGGTGATCTTCCTGTCCGCCAAAGGCCAGGAAGATGAGATTTCGGCCGGCCTGCGGGCGGGCGCCGAGCGTTTTATCCTGAAACCGTTCGAGCCGGAAAAATTGGTGCAGGAATTACACAACGTACTAGCCAGCCAGCCAAAAAACACTGCGACATAAGAAGTTCAACTTTTCTGAAAAAGTTGAACTTCTAAAAACTTTCGTTGCAGCGTACCAAACAGCAGGCTTGAAATGAGTATTGCAACCGTTAGCAATCGCCTGATTCATTACGAAGTCGTGGGACGGGGCAAACCGCTCCTCTTTGTACACGGCTGGCTGGGTTCGTGGCGCTATTGGTGGCCGACCATGCAGGGTCTCACTGCCCAGCATCGCGCGCTGGCCGTCGACCTATGGGGCTTTGGCGACTCGAGCAAACTGCCGCAGTTTTACAACCTCCCCGCCTACGTCACCCTTTTGCGGCAGTTTCTCGACTATCTAGGGGGTGCCGATCCGGTCACGCTCGTAGGGCATGGGCTCGGCGCGGCCGTGGCGCTGCGCTTCACGCTGGCGTACCCGGAACAGGTTGAGCGGCTGGCGACCGTGGCGCTGCCCGTGCACGGCCGCCACCTCGACGCCCGCCTGGCGCAGCTTGACCCGGAGAGCTACAGCGGTAAGGTTTTGGGTAAACACAACCAGTTCAGCGAATTGACAAGCGAAATCCACAAAACTGACCCGCGCGCCATGCGCGAGTCGGCCAATGAAATCTTGCAGGCCAGCTTTGCCGGCGATTTACTCGCCTGCACACGGCCGCTGCTCATGCTGCACGGCAGCCGGGACCGCGTGGTGACGCCGCCCACGGCCGAATACCAAAGCCAGCTCAACGGCCACCGTCACTACGTCACGCTGGAAGAGTGCGACCATTTCCCCATGCTCCAGGCGCCGGCGCAATTTAACCGCCTGCTGCTGGACTTTGGCCTGGCGGGCGAGCTAATCGACCACATTGCCCCCAAAATATATTGGCAACGTCGTACGCGTTGATGTACGATTTGCCGGTGATGCGCAAACGGACACAACGCTTAAGCCTTTTGATTCTCATCCTTCTGCTGGCGAGCTGCGGGACGGAAACGGCCGTGCCCCCCACCAGCCCGCCGTCCAGCCCAACCGCCGCGCCGGCGCCCACCCTCGCGCCCCCCACCGCCACATCCACCCTTGCGCCGCCGCCAACACGCGCGTCGCCCACCCTCGCGCCGCAAGCCACGCCGACCGACACGCCCACCGCCGCGCCCACCGCCGCGCCCACCGCGACAATTCCTGGCCTCATCGGACCGGGCCCCCTACCGCCCGACGTGAATCCACTCACCGGCGAGACGGTCAGCAATCCCGCCGTGCTGGCGCACCGCCCCATCGCCATCAAGATCTCCAACGCGCCGCCGCTGGTGCGTCCGCAGGCCGGGTTGAACAGCGCCGACCTGGTCTTCGAGCATTACGCCGAAGGGGGCTACACGCGCTTTACGGCCGTTTTCTACAGCCGCGACGCCGACCCGGTCGGCTCGGTGCGCAGCGGGCGCATCATCGACTTCGAAATTCCGGTAATGTACGACGCCGCCTTCGCCTACTCCGGTTCGGTGGGGCTGAACCGGCTGCGCTTCCGCGACAGCAGCTTCTTCGAGCGCATCATTTCCCAAGACTTTGCCCACGGCGGCTTTTACCGCGTCCCGGACCCCGCCAAACCGGTAGAACACACGCTCTTCACCGACACCTACACCCTGCGCGCCATCCTGGAGGCGCGCGGCCAAAACGGTCCGCCGGTTCTGCAAAGCCAGATGACCTTCCGCGCGGAGCCGCTCACCCCCGGCGCGCCGGTCTCGCGCCTGGAGCTGCGCTACCGGGCGACGAACGCGACGTGGGTTTACAATGCGGGCGCCGGCCGTTACCAGCGCTGGACCGACGGCGAACCCCACCTCGACGCCCACAGCGGCGCGCAGCTAAGCTTCAAAAACATCATCGTCGTCGCCGCCAACCACGTGGAAACCGACATCCTGGAGGACACCGTAGGCGGCGGCAGCTATTCGCTTGAGATCCAGATATGGGGTGAGGGGCCGGTATCCATCTTTCGTGACGGGCAGCGCTTCGACGGCCGTTGGCGGCGCAGCGACCCGTCCCACATGCTCACCTTCACCGATTTGGAGGGCAATCCCTTGCCGCTGGCCCCCGGCAATAGCTTCTTCCAGCTCGCGCCGCTCGGTTTTGCCGACCTCTACACAACACCATAGCAAAACGGGTAGACGAACCGCGCAATTCCGCCAACCAACGCTCAACCCCTTCATCGCCCTGCATATCGGGATATTTTTCATCCGGCCATGCGCCGGCGCTTTCATCCAAAGCCAACAACTGCTCCTCCAAAGCCAGGCGTTCTGATAAGACCTCGGCAATAAACCGGCTGCGCTGCCGGGCAGGAACCAACGCGTCCATCCGCTGTAAGACACGCTTGGGCAGCGTAATTGTTACCTTTTGCGTCTCGTCATTTGGGAGCTTAATCACCACGTCTTAAACCTCCGGAATTGGCCACCTCTACCCTCAGAGTATACTGTACCGCTCTGTTTGTGACCACATCTGCTCTATGCTACAATGAACCATGTCAATCTACATTCGTTTGACAGGAGTTCACCATGGACGGGGCGCACCACAGCCTGCACTGAATGCAGTGAAGTGATGAATAAAAATGGAACGCAGATTTTCCTGATTTGACCTGATATACCTGATTGAATCAGGTTAATGTCGCTGCGCGACCGCTTTGCGTACAGGTTTATCTGCGTCATCAGCGTTCTATTTTCGAAGAGACAACACGCGCTTGGCGCGCCACCAAAGAATTAAAATCCGTGTTCATCCGCGTTAATCCTTGTCCTATTTTTTGAGGAGAAGCCATGCGCGGAGCGCACCAGCAAACGAATAAGAATGGAACGCAGATTTTCCTGATAAGCCTGATTGGCCTGATTTTTATCAGGGAAATCAGGTAAATCTGCGTCCTATTCATACAGGAGTTTCACATGAGCAGTTTCAAGTTCGAAGCCTGGCCGACCGAGTATCGCGCCATTACGCAATATTTCGGCGCCAATCCGCAGAATTACGCCCAGTTCAAGCTGCCGGGCCACGAGGGGCTGGACATCATGGCCCCCATGGGCAGCAAAGTCTTCGCCGTCGCGCCGGGTCAGGTCAAGGTCGTAAACAGTAACCCCATCGGCCACAATTACGGCATCCACGTGCGCGTCAGCCACGTCGACGGCTATGAGACAATCTACGCCCACCTGGAAAGCGCCAGCGTGCGCCCCGGCGACCGGGTGCAGGCCGGCCAGGAGTTAGGGCGGGCGGACAACACCGGCAACAGCTTCGGCTCTCACCTACACCTGACGCTTAAAAAAGAAGGGGCCCAATTCGGGAACTGGCCGAACAACATCATCGACCCCACCCCCTTCCTGCTGCCTTTGCTGGGCTGGCGCCAACCGGCCGGCCCCTACACGGAAGGCTGGGCCTACACGGCCGGAATCATCGTGCGCGACGAGCTGGCCCAGGCCAGCGCCGGCGGCGTGAACCTGCGCCGCACGCCCAGCGTCAACGGCGACATCATCGACCTAGTCCCCGGCGGAACGATCATGATCGTGTCCGGCGCGCCCCGCGGGCAGTATACCCCCGTCAAAGTTCCCACCGCCGCGCTGAGCAGCCCGGCGCCGCCGCCCCCGCCGCAACCGGCCTCGCCCCCGCCGCCAACCGTGACCACGCTGGACGGCTGGGGCTGGCGCGACTACCTCACGGTCAGCGGCGACCAGGCCGTAGTGGGCGAATTCGGCATCAACCTGCGCGCCGCGCCCGACCGCAACGCGACCAATATCGGCCTGGTGCGCGGGGGCAGCAGCGTGACGGTGCTGGGTCCCGCCGGCGGAGAATATCTGCACGTGCGCGTGCGCCGCACCGATTTCATGAACCCGGTCGACCTGCCCGCGCCGCCGCCGGTCGCCGCGCCCGGCAGCATTACGCCGCCCGCGGGCAGCATCCTGGGCTGGGCCTGGAGCGCTTATCTGGAAGTCGCCGGGCGGCAGGGCGTGGTGGGCCGTTTTGGCATTACCCTGCGCGCCGCGCCGTCGCAAAGCAGCCGCGGCGTCGGCCTGGTCAAGGGGGGCGCAACGGTCACGCTGATCGGGCCGGCGCGAGGCGAATACACGCCGGTCTTCGTGCGCCAGGCGGACGTGCTCAACCCCAGCAGCCCCATGCCGGCGATTGAGCCGCCGGCGCCCTTTCCCTCTGATGTGGCCGCGCCGCCGCCGGCCCCGGAAAAACCGATCCACGACACGACGCCAGGCTGGGCGTTTACGACGCAGATCACGGTGATGGGCGATACGGCCGTCGCCGGGCAGTACGGCATCAACCTGCGCGACGCGCCCCGCCGCACGGCCGTTAACAAAGGCTTTGTACCCGCCGGCGCCGTGATAATCGTTACCGGGGCGGCGCAGGGCGAGTACACCCCCGTGCGCGTCCCCGACGACGTGCTGCAAGCCCCCTTCGGCGCGCCGCCCGTCCTCGATCCTACCAGCCCGCCCGAAGCCGTCAATCCCGACCCACCGGCGCTGGGCCGCGCGCGCATCGGCCTGCACGCCGCGGCCGACCCCGGCATCTCCGACGCTGAATTGGCCGAGTTTGCGGCGCTGCGCCCCGGCATCATTAAAGTGCTCTCCTTCCACGATCCGGACGGCGTGCGCAAGCTGGCCGCGGCCCATCCCGACGCAACCTGGGTCGTGCGCGCCTTTCTGGACTTCGGCGGGCGCAACATCACGCCCAGCCAGTTTGTGCAGTTCACCTTGAGCGACGTGCGCCGCACGCTGGACATCCTGCAAGGGCGGGACGTGGTAGTGGAACTGCACAATGAGCCCAACATCGCCCCGGAAGGGCTGGGCGCCGCCTGGAGCGACGGCCGTAGCTTTGCAAGCTGGTGGCTGGAACTGCTGCGCCTCTACCGCGTTGAGCTGCCCCGCATGCGCTTCATCTACCCCGGCCTCTCGCCCGGCAGCGACGTGCGCGGCTTTAAGGAGGACCACGTGCGCTTCATCGAGGACAGCCGCGCGGCCGTGGAAGCGGCCGACGGCCTGGCCGTGCACCTCTACTGGTCCAACGTCTACCCGATGGAGAACGCCCTGACCGTGCTGGACGACTACATCAGCCGCTTCCGCTATCGCCCGATCTGGGTCACGGAAGCCAGCAACAACAAGAGCGGCGTCACGCCCTACCACAAGGGCTTGCAGTACCTGAAGTTTTGGGAAGCGCTGCAGGAACGGCCGCTGGTGCACGGCGTCACTTACTTTGTGGCCTCGGCGTTAAACCCCGAATTCGCGGAAGAAGTGTGGGTCGGCCGGGGCATCGGCGCCGTCGTCGGCCGGCGATAAACCGGAAAGGAGAGAAACCAGTGAAGCTTGTGACCTACCGCTACGCGGGCAAAACGACCATCGGCGCCGTGCGCGCCGATCAAACCATTGTGGATTTAACAGCCGTTGCGCCCGACATGCTCAGCCTGATTGACCTGGGAACGGCCGGGCTGGCGCGCGCGCAAGCGCTGGTTGACGCCGCCGCCGCCGGGGCGCCGCCCCTCGGCGACGTGACGCTGCTGGCGCCCATTCCCACGCCGCGCCGCAACGTGATGTGCCTAGGGCGCAACTACGCCGAACACGCGGAGGAGTCAAGCCGGGCATGGGGCCAGGCGCACGCCCTGCCGGAGCTGCCGGTGATCTTTACCAAAGCGACGACGGCCGTGAATGGTCCCTACGACGACATTCCCTACGATGCGGCCGTTTCCACCAGCCTCGACTACGAAGCCGAGTTAGCCATCGTCATCGGCCGTGGCGGCAAAAACATCCCCCGCGAGGAGGCCCTAAACCACGTCTTCGGCTACACTGTCCTCAACGACGTCACCGCGCGCGACCTGCAGCGCGGCCACCAGCAGTTCTTCAAAGGCAAAAGCCTGGACGGCTGCTGCCCGATGGGTCCCTGGATCGTCACCGCCGCGGCGCTCCCCGATCCCCACAACCTGCGCCTTTGCTGCCGCGTCAACGGCGAAACGCGCCAGGACGGCGCCACGCGTCAAATGATTTATAACGTCGCCGACGTCATTTATCATCTATCACGCGGCATGACGCTCTTGCCCGGCGACGTGATCGCCACCGGCACCCCCAGCGGCGTGGGTTTTGCGCGCACGCCCCCACAGTTCCTGCAGCCGGGCGACGTGGTCGAATGTGAAATTGAACAGATTGGCGTTATTCGCAACCGGATAGGGGGGATGTAGCGTACCAGCGCGCCGGCGCGGACGCCGACGCGCTGGTACGTCGGCCCATTACTTGGCCTGAATATTGACGAAGACCGTCATGCCCCAGCGCAGCGGTAAATTGGGATAGTCTTCCAAATCAAGCGTGACTTTGTACGTCACGTCACCCCGCGTCAGCTGGGAAACGGCCGCTATCTCCCGCACCGTTCCCTGCAAAATCTCGCCCGGAATGGCGTCGACCTGAATTTCCACTGTCTGGCCCTCGGTGATATTCACCACGTCCAGTTCGGTCAAATCGGTCGTTTCCACCAGCCAGCCGCTCAGGTCCGCAAAACGCACCACCGGCACAGCCGGCGCAACCAGCTCACCCACCTCGACGGTAATGGCGCTCACCGTGCCCGTGAAAGGGGCCGTGAGCGTCGCCCGCGCCAGGGCCGCGCGCGCCTCGGCGACGCGAGCCTGCGCGCCGGCAACATTCGCTTCGGCCTGCGTAACGGCCGCTTCGGCCTGCGCCACGCGCACCCCGGCCTGTTCGACCGCCAGTTTAGCCTGCTCAACCTGTACCTCAGCCTGGCGAATCTGCTCCTGGCGCGCGCCGACCTGCGCCAGCGCCAGTTGGGCCTGCGCCAGGTTGCGCTGATTGATGGCCAGGATCACGCCGGCTTCAGCCGCCTGACGCTGCGCAGGCGTTGCGCCGGCGCGAGCCTGCTCCAAACCGGCCTGGGCCGCGTTCAGGCGCAACCGCGCCGCCGCCAGTTGGGCGCGCACGTTCTCTTCCACCGGCCCATATAGCGGGCATACCTCGCTGCCGTCCGGCGCGGTAAAGCAGGCGTTCAGGATCTGGTCGTAAGCATCTTGCACCGTCTGGTAATCGGCCAGAGCGGCGGCAACCTGGGCCTCGGCGGCGCGCACGCGCGCATCGCTCACGCTCACGGCTGCGTCCCGGTTACCGGCGGCCTGGATGATGCTGCCTTCCGCGGCGGCCACATTGTTCTCGGCCGCGGCGATTTCCTCAGGACGCGGACCGGCTTGCGTAAGCGCCAGCTCCGCCTCAGCCGCCACGACGCCGACCTCGGCGCGGGTAACGGCCGATTTCGCCAGCGCAACTTCAGCCTGCGCCGCAGCCAGGTTGGCCTCCGCCGCGGCCAGACCGGCTTCGGCCTGCCGCAGCGCCGCTTCCACAGGGCTTGCGTCCAGGCGCAGCAGCGGGTCGCCGGCCTGCACGACGTCGCCTTCCGTAACGAGAACTTCCGCTACGACGCCGCCCGTCGTGAAGGAGAGGCGCGCCTTTTGCAGGGGCACAATCTCGCCTTCCGCAGAAACCAGCCCGGAGGGAGTCGTGAGGGGAGCGGCGGCGTCGCCGGCAGAGGTGCCGGCCGTTTGCGAAGCGGCGTCTGTTTGTTGGCAGGCAGCCAGGCCGACCAGCAACGTCAAAATGAGCAACAATTCAGCTAATCGTTTTGTCTTCATCGTTCTTTCAGCTCCCCTCGCCCACGTTAACATTCACAAATACCGTCATGCCCCAGCGCAGCGGCAGCGCCGCAGCGTCTTCCAACGCGATTGTTACGGTATAAGTCACGTCACCCCGCGTCAGCGTGGAGACCCTGGCAATGTCCGTAACCTCTCCTCGCACTGTTTCACCCGGCAACGCATCTACCGTAATTCCCACCGGGAAGCCAATCGCCAGCGTTACAACGTCGAGTTCCGTCAAGTCGGTGGTTTCAACGCGCCAGGCGCTAAAATCGGCAACGATCACCACCGGGACGCCGGCGTTTACCACCTCGCCCAAATTTGCGTCCACGTTCGCCACGGTTCCGGCAAAGGGCGCGTTAATCACGCGGCGATCCAGCGCATCCTGGGCGGCGTCAACCGCGGCCAGCGCCTGCGCCACACCGGCTTCCGCCTCGGCCACGCCGGCTTCCACCTGGACGATGGCCAGTTCCGCTTCGGCCTGGCCCGCCTTCGCCTGCGCCACACCCGCCTCGGCCAGAGTAACCTGTTCGGCGCGCGCGCCCGCCAGCAGGAGGTCAAGCTGCGCCTGGGCGGCGTTGCGCTGGGCCACGGCCGCCGCCACGCCGCCGCCGGCTGCGCGCCGTTCGCCGGAGGTCGCCCCGGCCTGAACCTCGTTGAGCTTTTCCTGCGCGGCCTGCACGTTAGCCACGGCTGTGTTGTAGCGGTTCTGCGCCTGGGCCAGCGCTTCGTTGCTGGCTTCCCCTTCGCGGCGCAGGCGATCCAACTCGTTGCGCACCGGCAGCAGCTGGGCCTCGGCGGCCTGCAGCTCGGCCTGCGCCGCCTGCACTTCGGCCGTCGTAGGCCCGGCCAGCACCACGTTCTGCGACGAAGCAGCCTGGTTAATGCCCGCCTGCGCCAGCGCTACGCGGCTCTCCTCGATCGCGATCTCTTCAGGACGCGCATCGGCCGTTACCAACGCTAGCCGAACCTCCGCCGCGGTCACGCCCACCGCCGCCACCTTCACGCCGACCTCGGCCGCCTGCATGCCGGCCTGGGCCGTGACCAGCCCGGCCTGCGCCTGCACCAGCGCGGCCTGCGCCTGCAGCAAAGCGACTTCCTGATCGGTCGCATCCAGGCGCAGCAGCGGGTCGCCAGCCGCAACCGCGTCGCCCTGGCTTACCAGGATGGCGGCTACCTCACCGCTGCTCTGAAAGGCCAACGTTGCGGAGCGCAAGGGGACAATCACTCCTTCCGCTCCGACGGCGCCCCGCCCGGTATCGACCGCCAGGGTGTTTGGATCGACCGCGCCGGGGGTAACGGCCGTGTCGCCCGCGGATTCTGGCCCTAGAAACTGCTGGTAGACCAGAAAGCCACCACCCAGCAGCGCCGCCACGGCGATTACACCTACTAAAACACGTCTCAAATTCATTAGCATACTCCCTTATTCGTAGGCCAGCGTTTGGCGCACGCTAAGCTGCGCCGCATTCCAGGCCGGCAGCAGGCTCGCTAGAGCGGCAATCAACAGCACCGCCACAAGCCAGCCAAACGCGCCCGGCAATGAAAATACGTAGGTCAACGGGTTTTGCAAAAATGCATTCCCTACCATGTTACTTAAAACCTGGCCGATAGGCAGCGCAAACAAGGCGCCCAGCAGCCAACTGATAAACCCGACGAAGAGGCCCTCAACGAGCACAATCCGCAGCACGGAGCCATCGGAAGCGCCCAGGGCGCGCATCACGCCGATTTCGCGCGTGCGCTCCAGGACGTTGATGCTCATGGTACCGGTTAAACCCAGCCCGCCGACGGTCGCAATCAAAATCGCCATCACGGCCAGAAAAATGACCAGCAGGTTAAACTGAAATTCGATGCTGCCGCGAATTTCGCCCGTGGTGCGCGTGGAGCCGACCTGGATGCCGGCGGCTTCAAACTGTTCGCGCAGCCGCCGCGCGACCTCGTCTTGAAAGGCAGGATCGTGGCTGGCGGTGATAACCTGGATGCCGGCGGCGCGGCCAACGCTGCGCAGTTCGCGCTCCAGATACGGCCGATTCGCGTACGCCACCGGGCCGGTCAGCAAGCCCTGCACCAACCCCACAACGCGCCATTCCCGCGCGCGCCCGTCAATTTTCAAGACGATCGTGTCGCCGACCTGGACGTCGCTTTCTTCTTTCGTCACTTCGGTATTCACCACCACCGCGTTCGTGTCGTCCGACTGCAGCCAGCGCCCCGCCAGCAGCGTCGGGCGAATGAGATTGGTAACGGCCGTCGTGCCCAATAAATTAATGTTCGGGCTCTCTTCCCCATCGGGCCGCACGCGGCGCGCGGTAGCGCCCAGCCAGCTATCCGCGTCCACCACGCCGGGTACCTGCAGCGCTTCGCGGCGCAGCAGGTCAATGCGATACGGCCGATTCAGATTCACGTCCACGTCATAAGCGTAATAGGCCAGCGCGTCGTCCAGCGTCGCCAATAGAGAAGCGTGCACGCTCAAAATCCCGATGAAGATCGAGCCGCCCAGCGTCAGCGTAAGCAGCGTAAGTACAAGACGCGCTTTACGCCGAATCGTATTGCGCAAGGAAATGCGCATCGGGCGGGAAAGGCGCAGGACGCTGCCGCTAAGCCAGGCCACCGCCCGATCCAGCAAATTGGCGCCAAAACCACCCTGGGCCAGGCCATAGCTGCTAATCGCCTCGCGCACGGTCACGCCGGCGCCTTTAATCACGGGTATCAGCGCCGCCAGCAGCGGCACGATAATACCCACGCTTACCATGACCAGCACCGCCTGCAGCGGCACGCGGAAACCGGTCAGGTCAAAATTGATCAGGCTGGCAATGTAGCGCGTGAAGGCATAGGCAGCCAACCCACCCAGCGGCACGGCCAGCACGAGCGCGAGCAGGCCGAGAATGATGACGGCCGTTAAGTACATCTGCACAATCTGTCGCCGCCGCGCACCGACGGCCTTCATGATGCCGATTTGCTGCATCTGCTGGCTCAGCAAGCCGTTGATGATGTTAATGACCAGAAAGCTGCTGGCGAAGAGCGACAGCGCGCCCAGCACGCCCAAGATTACCAGCATCGGATCCACAATGGTTTGCGCCGGATGCTCACCTGGCTCCGGAATCCAGGTGAAAAAGATCGGGCGGCCGCTTTTTTCCACCTTGTCTTCCACCTGGCGCGCCACGGCTTTGATATGCGCTTTGTCAAGCGTATCGCCGGCTACCAGCAGGTGCAGCTCGTCAAAATCGCGCGAAAAACCCAGCCACTCTAGCGTGTCCAGCGTGACAAAGGCCACGGGGCGGCCTGAAAACTGGGGCGGTTCGCGGTTCATATCGTGCACCAGGCCCAAAATAGGCAGCTCGCGTAAACGGCCGTCGGCGCGCTCAACCACCACGGTATCGCCGACCTGGGCGTTGGCCAACTCCAGGGCAGAGCGTTCTAGCAGCAGGCTGTTCGGGGGCGGCGGCCAGGCGCCGCTCACCGGCGCAATCTTGTTTAGCCGCATCGCATCGTAGTCGGCAATCACCTCCACATCCAGCGTGCGCCACGCGTCAGGACCGATTTGCAGGCGCGCGCGCACGCTGCGGCGCCCTTCCGCCTCCTGCACGCCGGGCAGGCGGCGAATTGTGTCCACAAAATCGTCGTCAAAATTAGAGGTGAAAACGATCGCGCTGGCCGGGTTGGTAGCCTGATAGTTGCTGGAAAGGTCCTCAAGCAGCATAACGCGCGTGCCGACAATCATGCCGATGGCAAAGACGCCAATGGCGATGGAAAACACAACCAGCGCCGTGCGTACCTTGTTGCCCCACAGATCCTGGAGGACTTTGCGCCAACGTGGTTTTAGCATAGAGTTGTTACGGCTTTCCTTACGCCTGGTGACTTTCTTCGCCGACAACCCGCCCGTCGGCGAGCGTGATGGTGCGGGTAACGCGACTGGCGAGATCCGTATCGTGGGTCACCATCAGAATGGTCTTCCCGCGGTCGACAAGTTCTTCAAAGAGGTTGAAAACCGCATCGGCCGTTTTTGAGTCCAGGTTGCCGGTCGGCTCGTCGGCCGCCAGGATAGGGGGGTCATTGGCCAGGGCGCGCGCGATGGCCACGCGCTGCTGCTGCCCACCGGAAACCTCGGAGGGCAGCTTATAGGCATGCTCAACCATTTCGACCTGCTCCAGCAGGTGCAAGGCGCGCTCCTTGCGCTCGCGCTGCGTGTACATGTTGCAGAAGTCCATGGGCAGCATCACGTTTTCAATACAGGAGAGCATCGGCAGCAGCTGGAAAAATTGAAAGATCACGCCCACGGTCAACCCGCGCCACTCGGCCATGGGCCCTTCTTTGAGCGTATGGACCGCCTTGCTGCCCACGTAGACTTCACCCGAAGTTGGCCGGTCGATACCGGTAATCATGTTGATAAGGGTTGACTTACCGCTGCCCGACTTGCCCACTACCGAAACAAATTCACCCCTATCAACTTGCAGATCAACGCCGTCTAACGCAATGAAATCGCCCACCGGTGTGCGGTAGGCTTTGACCACGTTACGCAAGTCGATTAAATGGGTAGGGGAATTGGCGTCGGTCAAACGGCCGTTGGGCCGTGCGCCCGGTTTTTCCGCACCGCGCTGAAAAAGCTGCTTCAACATAAATCATGACCTTTCTAAACTTAGTAAATCCGATTTTCACACCCATACCTTGAGTCCAAACAGGTCTCCACCTGTAAGCAACCCACGCTGGAGGCTAAATCATAACAGTTAGGTTCCTGGAAAATTATAGGCGCGGGTACCAACTAATTACCTTAAGATGCACCCCACGCTCATGTAGGGCAGGATTCCTGCTTGCCTGTATAAGTCAATAGTTGTCCTACACTTTCCATGGAGCCGAGCTACACGCGGTAGATCGCCATTCGCCACGCATACAAGAGGCGCACACAGACCCACACCTAAAGCATCGTGACAAACATCACAAGCTATGATACTATAGACACTGGCGAAAATAAAGCAAAAGCCACGTAAATTGACAAAGCTCCAGGCTGTAACTATAATCGAAGCGCTGAGTTGCCGCTCATCTGTGCTTAACTACCTGCGCAAGCTAAAGATCAGAGGATAGCGCCTAGCTGGCCTTTCTTTCACGCGCAAGTGGCAAGCAGTGCAGCAACAGTGCCTGGCTTGGCATTCAGGAACTCGGCCGTGTCTCACAGGGCAAACGTGTGACGGTCGGGTTTTTTTTATCAATCCCAAAATACCAAAGAGACATAACACACGCCCAGGGAAGGATTGGACCCTTGGAAGAGCTCGAACAACTGCTAGACCAACATGATTACGATGTGCCCAAGGTCGGTGACATCCGCCAAGGTATCATTGTTTCTATTAGCCAACAAGGCATCATTATCGACTTGGGTCTCAAGCGTGATGGCCTTGTATCCCAGGCGGATCTCAACAAGCTTGAGCCCGAGGAAAGAGAGACGCTCAAGGTCGATGATGAGATATTTGTTTATATCGTTAACGTCGACCAGCCGGACAGCCTGTCCGTTTCCATTTATCTGGCGCGTTTGAATCTAGATTGGATTCGCGCGGAAGAGCTAATGGAGAGCGGCGAAATCATCGAGGCGGAAGTGATCGGCTACAACAAGGGTGGCGCCGTGGTGCCGTTCGGCCGTTTGCGCGGCTTTGTGCCCCTCTCTCATCTCTCAGAGGTGAGCCAGGGCATGGGAGACCGTAAACGGCAGCAGCGACTGGCCAAATTACGCGGCGAAAAGCTGCCTTTCAAGGTTATCGAAGTAGACCGGCGGCGGCGGCGATTGGTACTTTCGCAGCGCGAGGCGCAGAAAGAGTGGAACGCCAAGCGACGCGGTGAATTGCTGGCCACGCTGCAGCGGGGCGACGTGCGCCAGGGGCGCGTCAGCGGTATGCGCGACTTCGGCGCCTTTGTTGATATCGGTGGCGCCGACGGCCTGGTGCACATCTCCGAACTGGCCTGGCATCGCGTGGACCATCCGCGCGAGGTGCTTAAGATTGGCGACGAGATTGAGGTGGCCGTGCTCAAGGTGGATCGCGAGTCCGAGCGCATCAGCCTGAGCCGCAAAAAGCTGCTGCCGAACCCGTGGACCACTGTCGAAGAGCGCTACCATATCAACCAGCTTGTGGAAGGTAAAATCACGCGCATTGTGGATTATGGCGCGTTTGCAGAGATTGAGCCCGGTGTCGAAGGGCTGCTGCACGTCTCGCATCTTTCGCGCAGCAACGTCGGTAGCGTGGGCGAAGTGGTGAAAGAGGGCGAGACGCACCTGCTGCGCATTTTGAGCATCGATCCCAAGCGGCAGCGCATTGGTCTCAGCCTGAAAGCGGTCACGGCCACAGAGCAAATCGAGTGGATGGCGCAGCGCGAGATGGAAAAAGCGGCCAAGGCCGCAGAAAAAGCAGAAGCAAAAGCCAAAGCGAAACTAAAAGCCGTTGAGGCTGCTGAAGAGGTCGACGCGTCGGCCGTTGCGGAAATGGAAGCCGCCACGCTCGGCAGCGCCGCTGCCGACGGCGGGCAGGAAGAAGAGTAGACCGACGGTTACCAACCAATAAGGAGCTTTTGGCATAAGGAGCTTATGGGCAATAAAGAAGAAAAACTAGAGGTCGAAGGAACGGTCGTCGAGCTGCTCCCCAACACGCAGTTTATGGTCGAATTGGACAACGGGCACCGCGTGCTGTCCTATCTATCCGGGCGGATGCGCAAATATTATATTCGCATCCTGCTGGGCGACCGCGTGCGTGTTGAGATGACGCCCTACGACCTGGAACGGGGGCGCATAACCTATCGCTACCGGCGGAAACGGGCGGGTCAAGAAGATTGATTCGTCCTGCCGGAGCAGGATTTTGAGAGAGGTCGAAGGCGTCACACACCGTTGTGGCGCTTTTTTGTTAATCACGCCCTATTGAGTAACAATATGCTATCTGGCCATCTGCGCTAGCATTGGTCCCGCCATCTCCGTAGGAGGTTCAAAAGATGGATTTTGCCATCCTGTTCGCAACCGGCATCAGCGCTTACTTGATAGGCTCAGTTTCATTTGCCCGCCTGATCAGCCGGCTTATCGCTCCAGAGGTTGACATTACCAACGTCACCATGGATGTCGCGCATTCCGATCAGAAGATGAAGATGCAGGCAATCGGGGCGAACACGGTATCAATGAAGTTGGGGGCGCGCGTTGGCTGCACAATTGGGCTCCTGGACATCTTAAAAGGATTCTTGCCCACGCTGGCCTTACGACTTTTCTACCCGGAACAGCCCTATTTTCTGGCCGCGGCTGTCTGCGCCATGGTTGGCCATAACTGGCCGATTTTCCACCGCTTTAAGGGTGGACGCGGGATTTCTACCTACTATGGGGGCTTTTTTGCCATCGACTGGATTGGCGCGCTCATTACGTCATCGGTGGGTATGATGCTTGGGATGGCGGTGCTCAAAGATATGCTGGTCGCCTACTTAGCCGGGCTGTGGCTGGTGATACCGTGGATGTGGTTCACGCAAGGCGACCGGGCCTATTTGCTCTATGCGGTGAGCGTCAACGTCATTTTCATGCTGGCTATGCTGCCCGAAATTCGTGAAGTGCGCCACAATCGCCAACGGTATGGCAAAGAAGATATGCAATTTGCCATGCGCCAATTTCCCATGGGCCGCTCCATGTTGCGTATTATGGAGCGCCTTAAGTTTAAAAAGAGTTGACCCTCACAGGTCAGTAAGCCCTATGTGTGCAGCCGGATTAGCCGGGTTATAAACTCAGGCCTGGACAATGTCGTTATTCGAGGAAAGCACAATGGCACAGCAATTCGTTATTGATCTGGGCAGTAAAACTATACCGGCCACCGTTGGCAACAAGGCAAACGGCTTGCACACGCTGCAGCGCAAAGGTTTTCGCATTCCAGAGACATTGGTATGCACCTGGGAAGCCCATCAGCAATACCAGCAGGGGGAAGGGGATGTCTTGCATGCGCTGCGGAAGGAACTGGAACAAAAATTAAAAGGGAACCGCCGCTACGCGGTGCGGTCTTCGGCCAATGCGGAAGATGGAATGGAGCACTCTTTTGCAGGTCAGTTTGACTCCCTGCTCGACGTCCAGGATGTGGACAATATCCTAGAGGCCATACAACAGGTATGGGAATCCAGCGGCAGCGCGAACCTGGAAGCCTACGTCGAGCAGGTCAATTTTTCGAAGGCGCAACTGCGCATGGCCGTTATCATTCAGGAAATGATAAACCCGGTTGTGTCCGGCGTGTCATTTAGCAAAAATCCTATGACCGGCCTGGATGAAATCGTGGTCGAAGCAGTAGAGGGAACGGGCGCAAGCCTGGTCCAGGCAGGAAGCACGCCAGATCGCTGGGTTTACAAATGGGGGGATTGGGTTCAGCAACCAAAGCAGACGTCTATTGCACTTGATTTGATCGCCGAGGTCGCGGCGCAAACGGTCAAAATAGCGCAAGCCTACAAGGCGCCCCTGGATTTAGAGTGGGTGTATGACGGTACGGCCGTTTACTGGGTCCAGGTGCGTGAAATCACCACCTTAGGCAACCTCAACATTTACTCCAACCGCATCTCGCGCGAGTTCATGCCCGGCCTCATCAAGCCGCTGGTCTGGTCGGTCAACACGTCCCTGGTCAACAGCGCCTGGGTTGACCTCTTCACCGAATTGATTGGTCCCAACGACATCGATCCAAAAGATTTAAGCAAGAGCTTTCATTATCAGGCTTACTTCAACATGGGAACAATTGGGCGGATTTTCAGTGCGTTGGGCATGGCGCCAGAGACGTTAGAAATCATGATGGGGCTGGAAGGAGGAGATCAGCGCCCCCGGTTCAGACCAGGCGGTAAAGCGGTGCGCCATCTACCGCGCATGGTCAAGTTTGCTTTGGCCAAGCTGCGCTACGGGCAAGAAATTGACGCATTGCTGCCGGAGATAGACCGGACTTACGCGGCCTTTGCAGCGCAAGCGCTAGACGAGATGCCCGCCAAAGAGTTGTTGAACGAGATCGATGCCCTGCTGGCCTTCACGCGAAAAACTGCCTACACGAATATTATCGGCCCGCTGCTGATGCAGCTTTACAATGGGCTGCTGCGCGCCAATCTAAAAAAGGCGGGCATTGATTTGGAGCAAGTCAACCTGTCCTTGCACGTGGACGGGGTCGATGAATTTAACCCCAATCTACCTCTGGATGGACTACACACACAGTATCGCCAGTTCAATCAAACGGTACAGGAACAAATTGCGGCCGGCAGCTATGCCGATTTTCAAGCAATGACGGGTATTGAAGCGCTACAAACGGCCGTTTCCAACTTCATCACCCAATTCGGCCACCTCAGCGACAGCGGCAATGATTTCTCGAAACGGCCGTGGCGGGAAAATCCCGACCTGGTGTTGCAAATGATTGTCAATCACAAACATCGCGCGCATCACGGCCCGCCGGATGAGCATCACCAAGCAGAGAAAGCAAAGCCCGTCTATCAGTGGGAAACCTTACCCATCAGCCGTCTGAAGCGTTGGCGCCTGGGCTGGCAGTACCGGCGCGCTCGCCAATTTCGCTACTATCGGGAAGCAATCAGCTTCAAGTACACCTACGGCTACAGCTTACTGCGGAATTACTTTTTGGCTCTGGCTAATCATCTTATCCGGCAGCAAATTATCAAGGAGCATGAAGACATTTTCTATCTCTATAAGGCTGAAGTTCAAGCAATAGTCAACGAGCAGGTGAACATTGATTACTGGGCGTTAATTCAAGCACGGAAGCAAGAGCTGAAAGCCGCGCAGGAACTCCTGCTGCCGGAAATTATTTATGGTGAACAAGCCCCACCGCTAGAAACGTATGAAACGGATCATGAACGATTATCCGGTATTCCCACATCCGGCGGCTATTACCAGGGGCCGGTACGCGTCATTCAGAGCCTCAGCGAATTTGAAAAGATGAGGCCGGGGGACGTGCTCGTGATACCATTTTCTGACGTAAGCTGGACGCCTCTCTTCGCCAAGGCGGGCGCAGTCATTGCGGAATCCGGCGGCATTCTTTCGCACAGCTCAATTGTGGCGCGGGAATATAAAGTGCCGGCGGTCGTATCGGTCACAGGCGCTTGCCGTATTCTTGAAGATGACTTGCCGGTAATCGTGGATGGATTCAAAGGTGAAGTCATTCTCAACCGGGAACGTCACATAGTGTAAAAGGCAGAGGACGGTCATGCGCATCTTAGAAGCCAGCGGATTATTCAAAAAGTACAAACTGGGCGAACACGAGGTCAACGCGCTGGACGGCGTCGATTTTGTGGTGCAAAAGGGGAAATTTGTGGCCATCATGGGGCCTTCAGGCAGCGGCAAATCGACGCTGCTGCATTTGCTGGGCGGGCTGGACAAACCTACCGATGGTGAAGTCATGCTGGCCGGCAAACGGCTCTCGCTGCTAAACGATAATGAGA